>Ga0214921_10000798_pt1 | contig 55978 bp, 46 predicted proteins | sample LL1505_MetaG_FD_177992 | JGI IMG/M metagenome (GOLD analysis project Ga0214921, IMG submission 177992) | Freshwater microbial communities from Lake Lanier, Atlanta, Georgia, United States - LL-1505 | ecosystem: Environmental > Aquatic > Freshwater > Lake | place: USA: Georgia | collected... | reverse complement strand
ACCCAAAGTTCCACGGCGATTGCCGCGGCAACGGTCACCGGCAAGGCGCTGACGGGGTATGTCTCGGGCACGGGCACCATTACCACGGCGGATACGATCCTGACCGCGATCAACAAGCTCAACGGTAACGATGCACTGAAGGCGCCGCTGGCGAGCCCGACCTTTACGGGAACGGTGAGCGGTATCACCGCATCGATGGTAGGTCTAGGGAATGTGACCAACACCAGCGATGCGAACAAGCCAGTCTCCACGGCACAGCAAACGGCACTGGATCTCAAAGCGCCGCTGGCGAGCCCGACCTTTACGGGAACGGTAAGCGGAATCACCGCGTCTATGGTGGGCCTTGGCAACGTGACCAACACCAGCGATGCGAACAAGCCAGTCTCCACGGCACAGCAAACGGCCCTGGATCTGAAGGCGCCGCTGGCCAGTCCGACCTTCACCGGCACGGTGACAGGTTCGTTCAGCGGGTCGCTGAGCGGCAACGCCACGACAGCGACCAGCGCCACAACGGCGACCAGCGCGACGAGCTTTAGCGGCTCGCTAGCAGGAGATGTGACCGGAACGCAGGCGGCGACCGCGATCGCCGCGACCACAGTGACGGGCAAGGCGCTTACGGGTTATGCGTCGGCAGCGGGCACCATTACCACGGCGGATACGATTCTGACCGCGATCAACAAGCTCAACGGCAACGATGCCCTCAAGGCGCCACTAGCGAGCCCGACCTTCACGGGAACGGTGAGCGGTATCACCGCGTCGATGGTAGGTCTAGGGAATGTGAGCAACACCTCGGATGCGAACAAGCCAGTCTCCACGGCACAGCAAACGGCACTGGATCTCAAAGCGCCGCTGGCGAGCCCGACCTTTACGGGAACGGTGGTTTTGCCAACGGGAACGGCATCGGCGGCGCCCCTGCGCCTGGGTGCCGGTATCAGCCTGACGACGCCGGTTTTCGGTTCGGTGGAGTTTGATGGCACCAATCTCTTGATTACGAACAACGCTGGGAGCCCCACCCGCAAGACTATCGCCTTCACGGATTCGACGATCGCCAATGGTGCGGTGGGCAGTTCCCAGCTCGCCTCGGGATTGACGCTCGGCGGCACGACGAGCGGCACGTTCAGCGGCAACGTGACTGGCAACGTCTCGGGAAGTGCCGCTAGTTTCACCGGCTCTTTAAGCGGCGACGTAACCGGCACCCAAAGTTCCACGGCGATTGCCGCGACCACAGTGACGGGCAAGGCGCTGTCGGGTTATGCGTCGGCAGCGGGCACCATCACCACGGCGGATACGATCCTGACCGCGATCAACAAGCTCAACGGTAACGATGCACTCAAAGCGCCGCTAGCGAGCCCGACCTTTACGGGAACGGTAAGCGGTATCACCGCATCGATGGTAGGTCTAGGGAATGTGACCAACACCAGCGATGCGAACAAGCCGGTCTCCACGGCGCAGCAAACGGCCCTGGATCTGAAGGCGCCGCTGGCCAGTCCGACCTTCACCGGCACGGTGACAGGTTCGTTCAGCGGGTCGCTGAGCGGCAACGCCACGACAGCGACCAGCGCCACAACGGCGACCAGCGCGACGAGCTTTAGCGGCTCGCTAGCAGGAGATGTGACCGGAACGCAGGCGGCGACCGCGATCGCCGCAGCAACGGTCACCGGCAAGGCGCTGACGGGTTATGCGTCGGGCGCGGGCACCATTACCACGGCGGACACGATTCTGACCGCGATAAACAAGCTCAACGGCAACGATGCACTCAAGGCACCTCTGGCGAGCCCGACGTTCACGGGAACGGTGGTTTTGCCTACGGGAAGCACTACGTCCGCCCCGCTGAAATTGACCGCCGGTAACAGCCTGACTACACCAGCTTTCGGTTCGGTGGAGTTTGATGGCACGAATCTTTTTCTCACGAACAACGCTGGGAGCCCCACCCGCAAGACGATCGCCTTCACGGATTCGACGATCGGCAATGGTGCGGTGGGAAGTTCCCAGCTCGCCTCGGGATTGACACTCGGCGGCACGACGAGCGGCACGTTCAGCGGCAACTTGACTGGCAACGTGACTGGCAACGTCTCGGGAAGTGCCGCTAGTTTCACCGGCTCTTTGAGCGGCGACGTAACCGGGACCCAAAGTTCCACGGCGATTGCCGCGGCAACGGTCACCGGCAAGGCGCTGACGGGTTATGCCTCTGCTTCGGGAACAATCAACTCCGCTGACTCGATCCTAAGCGCGATTGGCAAGCTCAACGGTAACGATGCTCTAAAAGCACCGCTGGCCAGTCCGACCTTTACGGGAACGGTAAGCGGAATCACCGCGTCTATGGTGGGCCTTGGCAACGTGACCAACACCAGCGATGCGAACAAGCCAGTCTCCACGGCGCAGCAAACCGCACTGGATCTGAAGGCGCCGCTGGCAAGCCCGACCTTTACCGGCACGGTGACAGGTTCGTTCAGCGGGCCGCTGAGTGGCAACGCCACTACGGCGACTAGCGCGACGAGCTTTAGCGGTTCGTTAGCAGGAGATGTGACCGGAACGCAGGCGGCGACCGCGATCGCCGCGGCAACGGTGACGGGCAAGGCGCTTACGGGTTATGCGTCGGCAGCGGGCACCATTACCACGGCGGACACGATCCTGACCGCGATCAACAAGCTCAACGGCAACGATGCACTCAAGGCGCCACTAGCGAGCCCGACCTTTACGGGAACGGTAAGCGGAATCACCGCGTCGATGGTGGGCCTTGGCAACGTGACCAACACCAGCGATGCGAACAAGCCAGTCTCCACGGCACAGCAAACGGCACTGGATCTCAAGGCGCCGCTGGCTAGCCCGACCTTTACCGGCACGGTAGGCCTTCCCGCAGGATCGGCTTTGTCAGCACCAATGAAGCTCACGGCCGGAACCAACCTGACCTCCGCATCCTTCGGGGCTGTCGAGTTTGATGGGACGAATCTCTATCTAACCACCAACGCCGCCAGTCCGACCCGCAAGACACTTGCTTTCACCGACTCTGTGCCCGCTTCGGTCCCGACGATCAGTCTCACCGCCGCTCCGGTGGTGCCGGTGCTCGCTTGGGGCAACAATGGCAGCGGTCAAACGAGCATGCCGGTGCTGGCAAACGTCGCCGCGGTGGCCGCCGGGGAGTCCCACAGCCTCGTTCTGCTCGACGCCGGCACCGTGGTCGCCCGCGGGCTCAATACCAGCGGCCAAGTGACGGTCCCCGCCGGTTTGACCGGAGTCACGGAAATCGCCGCCGGCACTGCGCACAACCTAGTCCGAAAATCCGATGGCACGCTCGTCGCTTGGGGTGACAATTCTTACGGCCAAACCACCATTCCCAGCGGGATCACCACCGCCACGCGCGTCGCCGCCGGCGCAAAACACAGCCTCGCGTTGCTCGCCAACGGCAGCGTCCGCGCTTGGGGCGATAACAGTTTCGGTCAAACGACCCTGCCTGCCAGCCTGACCGGTGCGACCATCACCGCGATCGCTGCGGGATACGACCACAGCCTCGCGCTCAAGAATGATGGCACGGTGATCGCTTGGGGCCGCAATGACGCCGCGCAAGTGACCCTGCCATCCGGACTTGTTAATGTGGTCGCCATTGCCGCGGGCGCCTACCACAGCCTCGCGCTAAAAGGCGACGGCACCGTGGTCGCGTGGGGGTGGGATAATGGCGGTCAGGCCACGGTTCCGGCGGGTCTGACCGGGGTCTCGAGAATTGCCGGTGGTTATGCGTTCAGTATGGCATTAAAGAACGACGGCACTCTGGTGCTTTGGGGAGACAACTCGGGCGGTCAGACAACGGTTCCAGCGGCTGCTACCCAAGTAGTATACATCGCAGCGGGAGCTTCGCACGCGCTGGCGTTGCGGGCTGACGCTATCCCGGCCCAAGTCGCCCTTCTCGATCAGGACAACGTCTTCTCGGCGAAGGTCGGTATCAAACGCACCCCAGCCGTTAACTCGCTGGAAGTCGAGGGCTCCGCCAGCAAAACGACCGCCGGCAGTTGGTTGTCCAATTCCGACCGCCGGATCAAAACCGAGATCCAGTCGATTACCGGGGCGTTGGAAAAAATCGAACAGGTCCATCTGGTGGATTTCCGCTATACGGATGAGTATCGGGCGGCCCACCCCAGCATCGAAGATGTGCGTTACCCGAACGTCATCGCTCAGGAATTTGCGGAGGTATTCCCTGCCGATGTGAAAAGCAGCGGCGAATTAATGGCGGACGGTTCGCCGATCCTGCAGGTGGATACTTACCCGTTGATCATCTATTCCGCCGCCGCTGTCCAGGAGCTGCATCAAGAGAATCGTTTGCTCAAAAAGAAACTCGTCGATCAAGAGCAACGCTTGCAGCAAAAACTCGCTGAGCAGGAGCAGCGCCTCCGCAAGTTGGAGGAGATTCTCTTGGGCAAATAAATGATGGCCGCGGGTAGACTTTTCTTTCTTTGCCTGCTGCCTCTGGCCGGGCGCGCCGGGGTGGGGGCGGACTACGTGCACAGTCCCGCTAGCTTGGACGCAGGCGGGCTGGCTGGTGCCAGCGCTAACTACAGCATCAACGCCTGCGTCGGTCCTGGTGCGGCGGCCGGTTCGGCGGACTATGGGGTGCGCACGGGGTTTGCCGGCCAGCTCGCTGATATGGTCAGTATTGGCATTGACGAACCCTCGGCACCGCTGTCGCTCAATGAAGCGACCACGTTCCAGCTCGGGGTGACGGCAATTTACGACGATGAAACCAAGCTCGTCCTGCCCGCGGGTGGGGTAACTTGGTCGGTGCAAAGCGGCCCGATCGCAGTCAGCTCGGGTGGGCTGGTGACCGCAGCTTCGGTTTACCAGACTACGTCGTCTATCGTGCAGGCTGTTTATGGCCCTTGGTCTGATACCGTAGGGCTTAAGGTTCTCAATACTGGCTTGGACGACTTCGCGCCCTATGCGTCGGACGGCTTACCTGATCTGTGGCAGGTGCGCTATTTTGGGGAGCAAAGCCAGCAAGCGCGCCCCGCTGCCGATGGGGATGGAGATGGGCTGAGTAATTGGATGGAGTATGCATTTGGGATGAATCCCGCTCAGGGCATGGTTGGCCTTCTTGAATGGGATGCCTCGACGGTTTTGAGAGCGGGGCCTCCGGTGCTTTCCGAAAGTGTTTCCGGCGGTTCCTCAACGGTCGTCGCGGTCTTTGCCCGGAGGCTCGATTACCTGGCGGCCAACCTTACCTACACCGTGGAGTTTAGTGGTGATCTGGTGGACTGGCAGGCCTCCGCATCTACGCCGACCGTGCTGGCCGCTAATTCCGAAATCCAAGTAGTATCCGTGCCTTTCCCCCTCTTCTTAAACGGTAAAAAAGCGGACTTCTTTCGCGTCAGAGTGAAATCTAACTGAAGCTTTTTAACCGTGGATGCCGCCTAGCGCCACGTGGGCCCAGCGAGTTTCTCCTCCGGTTGGCGCGTAGGATGGATTCATTTCCCTGGCACGCCCTGGTTCAGAGCTGCACGGGCAGGCCGATTTCGATGATCTGAGTGGGGAGGATGCGGTAGTAATCCTTGATTGGCGAAGCGTTGCGGCTGAGGAACGCGTAGAGCGATTTCTGCCACTCAAACATCCGCGCGCTGCCCCCGGTGATGATCATCTCGCGGTTGAAGTAGAAGGTGGTCGCGGAGAGGTTAAGCGGCACGCCTTGGCAGCGGATGCGCTCGACCATGCGGGCGACGTCAGGGGATTCCATGTAGCCGTAGCGGACAACGGCTCGCCATACCCCTTCGCCTACGGACTCAAGCCGCATGCGTTCCTCGTCCTCCACCGACGGGCGGGCTTCAGTGAGGATAGTCAGCAGCACCACATCGGTCTGGAGGCACTTGTTGGCTTTTAAGTGGTGCAGCAGGGCCAGCGGAGTGCCGTGGGGTGTCGCTACCATGAAGACGGCCGAGCCTTGGACGCGGACGATGTTTTTGCTGCGGGCGATGCGGGCGAGGTCGAGCTCGGCCACGGCGGCGCCATAGATCTTGTCTTGGATCTCGTTGCGACCGCTTTTCCAAGTGTGCATTAACGCGATCAAAGCCAGCGCGATCAGCACAGGCAGCCAACCGCCGTCGGCGAACTTGTGCAGGTTGGCGGCGAAGAAGGTTAAATCGACCACGAGGAAGAGGCCGATCAGCGCCGCGGCAGGCGCTATGCGCCAGTGCCAGCGGCGGCGCATCACGCCATACAGGGCGTAGCTGGTCACGGCCATAGTGCCGGTCACGGCGATGCCGTAGGCGGAGGCGAGGGCGGTGCTGGAGCCAAACGCGAGCACCACCGTGATGCAACCGGCGGCGAGCAGGAAATTAATCAGGGGCAGGTAGATCTGCCCCTCTTGCGCGGCGTTGGTGTGGAGGATCTTCAGGCGGGGGAAGTAGCCCAATTGCACGGCCTGGCGGGTGAGGGAAAAGGTGCCGGTGATAAGAGCTTGGCTGGCGATGATGGCGGCGAAGATAGAAAGGATTACCAGTCCGATGCGGAGCGGGCCGTCGGGGGCCAGAGCAAAGAAGGGGTTGGTGGCGTCTTCGGGGTGGGCGATAGCGTAGGAGCCCTGCCCAAAGTAGTTTAACAAGAGGCTCGGGCACACCACCCAGCGCCAGGCGCGGGCGATGGCGGTGCGGCCAAAGTGGCCCATATCGGCGTAGAGTGCCTCGGCGCCGGTGATGGTCAGCACGATGGAGCCGAGCACGCCGGCCGCCTGCGCGGGGTGGTGGATCAGCAGGCGGAAACCGTGCAGGGGGTTTATGGCCGCAAAAACTTGGGTGTTATCAAAGAGATGAATGGTCCCGAGCAGGCCCAGCACCGCGAACCAGACCAGAATTACCGGACCGAAAACCACGCCGATGGCGCGTGTGCCGTGCTTTTGCACGTAAAAGAGTCCGGCGAGGATCAGCACCGCGATGGGCACCACGTATTTTTCCAGTTCGGGATTGAAGCTCTTAAAGCCCTCGGCCGCGCCCAGCACCGAGATGGCCGGGGTGATAATGCCGTCACCGTAGAGCAGGGCCGCCCCGAAGAGAATGACTAGGGTGGAAAGGCCCATGCCGCGTCCAGCGGTGCGGGCGGCCGCGTTGGGTCCGCTTTCGCCCCCGCGCAGAGCGAGCAGGGCAAATACGCCACCCTCACCTTGGTTGTCCGCCCGGGTGACCACCATGATATATTTGAAGCTGACGGTGAACAACAGCGTCCAGAGCATCAGAGAGAGCACGCCGATGACGCCCTCCGCCCGGGAAACATCCGGGAGATAGTGCAGGCACTCCCGCATGGTATAGAGCGGGCTGGTGCCGATGTCGCCGAAGACCACTCCCAAGGCCCCTAGGCTGAGTCCGAGACTGGCTCGGGTGGAGGAAGCGGACGACGCGGGGGCGGTGCTCATGCGGAGGGAAAAAATCAGTCCAGACTGCCGCAGGGCGGGAGTCAACGGCAGCCAAGGGTTGGCGCGAGCCGGCGTTGACGCACGCAAACAGGTGCGCAGTTTCACCCTGCCATGAAGTCCACTGCTTGGAAGACCGTGAAGACCTACTCCGACATCCGCTATGAAAAGGCGGACGGCATCGCCAAGGTCACTATCAACCGCCCCCACCGGCGCAATGCGTTTACGCCGGATACGGTGCACCAGCTCTATGCGGCCTTTCTCGACGCCCGCGAAGACCCCGCCATTGGCGTGGTGCTGTTGACCGGTGAGGGTCCGCACACCGACGGCAAATACGCCTTCTGCGCCGGTGGCGACCAGGGCGTGCGCGGCTCCGCCGGCTATGTCGGCTCGGACGGTGTGCCCCGGCTCAACGTGCTCGATCTTCAGCGGCTCATCCGCTCCATGCCCAAGGTCGTGATCGCGCTCGTGGCGGGCTATGCCATCGGCGGCGGCCATGTTTTGCATGTCGTCTGCGATCTGACGATCTCGGCGGACAACGGTATTTTTGGCCAAGTCGGCCCTCGCATGGGTTCTTTTGACGCCGGTTTTGGCAGCGGTTATCTGGCGCGCTTGGTCGGTCAGAAAAAGGCGCGCGAGATCTGGTATCTTTGTCGTCAATACTCGGCCCGCGAGGCCCTAGAAATGGGATTGGTCAACGCGGTCGTGCCAGTCGCCGACCTTGAGGCGGAGGGGGTGCGCTGGGCAAACGAGATCCTGGGGCACTCGCCGCTGGCTATCCGGGCCTTGAAGAGCGCCTTTAACGCCGAGCTGGATGGTCAGGCGGGTATCCAAGAACTGGCCGGAAACGCGACCCTGCTTTATTATATGACGGACGAGGCGAAGGAGTTTCACGGCGCGCAGCGGGAGAAACGCAAGCCTGATGCCCGGCGTTTTCCGTGGCTGCCTTGAGGCGCATTAAGGTGGGGGGCAAGCCGTGCGATGCGGGGTTGCCAAACGCCGAGGAGGCCCGTCACTTTGGCGGCATGGCACGTCCACGCTTACTCGTTTCCCTCCTGCTTCTCCCCTTGGCCCTCGCTTTTTTCGCCGCTTGCGCGACCTCGAAGAAAAAAAACTACCCCGAGACAGTTGCGCGTTTTCTATTAGAAGCCAGTCCCTCCGAGGCGGGTGCCACGGTTAAGCTGCCCCGCAGTGGCACCACCATTTTGGTGGCACCAAAGACCTACTTCACCGAGTATGATATCGTGAGCTGCTCGGCGGTGATGAATGAGCTCGGCCGCAGTCTGGTTTTTAAGTTTACCTCCGAGGCCTCTCGTGACCTTTTCCGACTCACCGCCACCAGTCGCGGCAAGCGTCTAGTTACGGTGGTGAACGGCGTAGCCATCGGAGCCCGGCGCATCGAGGATCCGCTCTCGGACGGCTATTTAATCACCTACGTCGAGGTGGACGACGACAAGTTGGACGAATTTGCCAAAAATATCGTGAGCACCTCCACCGACGGGCGCAAGGAGCTCGAGAAGCGCAATCGCTGATGTTAGGGGCGGAGGCGCATCGAGTCACGCTGAGGGCGGGTCTGGGCGTGCTGGCGGTGGTTTGCGTGTCTGCCTTGGTGGGGTGCCGTGACAGTGCGGGCGAAGAGGCGATGGGCAAAGCGAGGGTTGGCGTGGTCAAACCAGTGGCCGCGGCGCCGCGACGGGTGGAGCTTGTCTGGCCCACTCCGAACCGAGCCTACGCCGAAGGCCGCGATATCGCTGCTTTTATCCAGCCAACGGCCTCGGGCGTGGCAACCTCGGGCCTGTTTGGCAGCGTCCGCAGCGGCGGGCGGCAATTTCATGAGGGGCTCGATCTATTGCCGGTGGAGCGGGACAGGGCAGGTGAGCCGCTCGATCCCGTTTTTGCCGCCATGGCTGGCGTGGTGCGGCACGTCTACCGTAAGGCCGGCGGCAGCAACTATGGCCGCTATATTGTGCTCGAGCATCCGGCGGAGTCACCGCCGGTCTACACCCTTTATGCCCACCTCGCCGAGTTAGCACCGGGCCTTACGCCGGGCACGGTGGTGACGGCCGGTCAAACCATTGCCCGTATGGGCCACAGCTCGTCTGGCGAGGGCATACCCAAGGACCGAGCGCATCTGCACTTTGAAATCGGGGTGCGGGTTAGCGACGAGTTTGATGGCTGGTATCGCGGACGCGGCTTTGGCAGTCCGAACGAGCAGGGGCTTTTTAACGGCATGAACCTGCTCGGGCTGGATCCGCTGGAGTTCTTTGCGCGCTCACGCACTGGCGGACTGGCTTCGCTCGATCTCGTCTTTAAGGCCTTGCCGGCGGCGGTGCGGGTGCGGGTGGCTTCTCCTGAGGTGCCGGATTTCCTCCGCCGTTATCCCTCGCTGCAGGAAAAAGCAGCGGCGGGTGTGACGGGGGGCTGGGAAATTGATTTCTCTGCCACGGCGGTCCCGCTGCGCTGGCGCCGGCCGAATGGCGAGACCTTCTCGGGGTGGCGGCGAGGCGAGGCCCGAGTGGTGTTTCAGGACGAGGCCTTGCTGGCGGCCAACCGCGGGCGGGACCTAGTGGATAAACGCCGTGGTGTGGCGGTGGCCGGGGAGGATTTGGCTGCCGTTTTAGGTCTGCTTTTTGTTCGTTAGAGTCGCGCCTGTCGTCGTCAAAACAAGGGCGCGTAGTCCCGGTTTTTCTTAACACGGATGTCACTTGATCGTCGCGCCATCCTCACCGGATGTGGCCATACTTAGATTTCTCATGACGTCTCCATTTAATTCCATAGCCTGCAATCAGCGTGGTGCCTGTGCCCTTTTGGGGTATATATGGGCGGCTGGTGTATAAGCGCGGGGCATCGCCCATGCGTTGCAACACGTATCGTTAATATTTTTACAAACTTTAGGTTTGATGAAAAATTATTATACCTTCGTCATCTTTTAGCCTCAATCGTCTTATTACTCAGTTTCCATGAACGATACCACCTTTGCCGCCCTTTTTTGCGCGCAGCGTAAGATCGAACATGTTGATTTCGACAAGGCGGTTTTGAGCGAGACACTTTATCCGCACGCGAAGTGGTTTGCCCCTATGGTTCGTTTGATTTGGCCACGGCATTTTGTGGCGGATCATGACTTCGTTGAAGCGGTGGGGAAGTTGCGTCGTTTTCGGGAGTTCTTCAACGAATCCGAGGATTTCGCGCACCATCCGGATAACGTTGGGTTTTTGCGGTCGACGCTTAATATGCGAATTTCTTCGCGACGCATGCGGCGCTTGGTGCGCGAGGTCCTGCATCCGGAGTTGGGTGGTTTGGGCAAGGCTGACGATTCCTCGATCGCACCCTTCAATGCTGAGCCGGCAAAAGACGCTCCTGCCGCTTCTGAACAGGATTCGGGATCGGGTGCGGGTTAAGGGTCGGGCAAAGTCGAGCCTTGCGGTCGTGCCGATGAAGGACTTTCGATGCGTATGCGCTTTTGTGGCGCATTGGATACTCGCCCGGGTGGTGGAATGGCAGACACGAGGGTCTTAGAAGCCCTTATCGAAAGGTGTGCAGGTTCGACTCCTGTCCCGGGCACCAGTGCGCGGATGGTTTTGCGTTTTCCCGCGCGGCGGGTCGTTTTCTCGCTCTTTCTTCATGGCGCCCTCCGAATCTGATCCCGAACCCGGTCTTCAGGGGGACGCGCGGGCGGCGGCGGCGGCTTGGCTGCGGATTGGAATCGGCGCTGCGGTGGCGGCGCAGGCGATGGTCTTTTCCCTCGCGGTTAATCTTACGCCGGCGGAGGGCGCGGCTTATTGGCTGGTGCATAGCGGGCTACTGGCCAGCGCGCTGGGCGTCTTGGTTTTTTTAGGACGCGATCTGCTCGCCGGCGCCTGGGCGGCGCTACGGCCGCGGCGGGTGACCATCGATCTACTCTTTTTGCTCACCCTGCTGGGGGCGCTCGGCGGTTCGCTCACCAGCACGCTGACGGGGAAAGGCTCAGTTTATTACGAGGTGGTGGCGGTATTGGTCGTGGTGCACACGCTGGGAAAATTGGCCGGGGCGCGCAGCCGGGCGGCGGCGCTGCGGGCGGCCGGCGCGGAGGCGGATAAATATGAGCACTGTGTGGTCCTTGGCACGGATGGGCGCGCGGAAACCCAGCCGGTGTCGGCCTTACGAGGAGGCGAGCGCGTGGTGGTGGCGGCGGGCGGAGCCATCTGTATTGATGGAATAGTGACCGAGGGGCGGGCTTATGTGGACGAGGCGGCCTTAACGGGAGAGTGGCGGCCGGTGTCGCGCGGGCCAGGCGATCGGGTGTGGGCGGGCTCGCGGTCGCTGGATGGTCGTTTGGTGGTGGCGGCGGAGGCAGGGCCGCGTCGGCTTGACGGGGTCTTGCGGGCGGTGGCGGAAGCGCGGCTGGCGCCCTCGCGTTTTCAAGCGCGGGCAGACCGCTTGATGGCGTGGTGGCTGCCGGTAGTGGCGGGAGTGAGTGGGGCGACTTTTCTGGGCTGGTGGTTTGGGGCTGGGGTGGAGTGGTCGCGGGCTTTGTTCAACGCCATGGCCGTCCTGCTGGTGGCTTGTCCCTGCGCGATGGGACTCGCGACGCCGGTGGCGGTCTGGGGTGGGCTGGCGCGCTTGGCGCGGCTCGGTATCGTGGCACGCAGCGCGGATTTTCTCGAGGCGCTGGCAGAGATCGATTGGGTGTGTTTTGACAAGACCGGCACGCTTTCGGAGGAGGCGCTGGTAGTGCGGAGCTGGCACTTTGCCCCGGGCTGGACGGGGCGTGGCGAGGAATTGAAGGCCGCGGTGGCGGCGGTGGAGTGCGGGGTGGACCACCCGTTGGCGCGGGCTTTGGCGGTTGAGGGAGTGGCGAGCGAAGGGCACGTCGCGATTGAGCGCCGCTTCGAACCGGGGGCGGGGGTCGAAGGGTTGGTCGCGGGAGTGGGGCGGGTGCGGGCAGGCGAGCGGGCTTTTGCCGGCGGCAAGGATGGGTCGGAGGAAGGCAAGACCGTGTGGGTCGCGGTGGACGGTGTGGTAGCGGCCCGGGTGGTGCTGGAGGAGCGTTGGCGGGACGGTCTGGCCGAAACGGTGGCGGGGCTGCGCGGGCTCGGGTTGGAACTGGAGGTGTTGACTGGCGATGCGCAATCGCCGGTCGAGGTCGCGGGGGTGACGGTGCGGGCGGGGCTGACCCCGGCGGAAAAACGCGGCCGGGTGGCGGAGCTTGAGGCGCAGGGGCGGCGGGTGTTGTTCGCGGGCGATGGGGTGAATGATGCAGCCGCGATGGCGGAGGCGACAGGGGCGCTGGCCATGAAGGGCGGCAGCGCGTTGGCCTGGGCGGCCGCGATGGCGGTGTGCGCGGGGGATGATTTGCGGCGTCTGCCGGAGGCGGTGCGGGTAGCGAGGCGGGTGGCGGCGGGGGTGCGGGCCAACCTGCGTTTCGCGGCTGGCTATAATCTCGCGGGCATGGCGCTGGCGGCGGCGGGTTGTCTGCACCCGGTGGCGGCGGCCTTGCTCATGGTTGGATCTAGCGTGTGGGTGGGGGCGCGGGCGGTGCGAAGCGCGGAGGCTCCGGACCAGGGTTAGCGAGTTGGGCGTATTTTCCGGCGTGCGCGGGGCGGGCGGGCTGTTTGCATAGGCGCACATGCAGACCGTTACCTTGTTTAGCCCCGCCAAGATAAACCTCTCGCTCGCGATCACCGGGCGGCGGACGGATGGGTTTCACGAGCTCGTCTCGGTGGTAACGACGTTGGCTTGGGGCGATACGCTCCACGCTTCCTTGCAGCTCGGGGACACCGGGCCGGCGACGCTGGCCTGCGATGCGACCGGGGTGCCGACGGATGCAAGCAACCTGGTGCTGAGGGCGGCGGCGGCTTTTGCGGAGGCCACGGGCTGGCAGGGGCGGGTGGCGTTTTGCCTGGAAAAACGTATCCCAGTCGGTGCCGGTCTGGGCGGGGGGAGTGGCAATGCGGTCGCGGCGGTGCGAGCGCTGGAGGCCTTAAGCGGTGTCGCGCTGGGGAGGGAGCAGCGACTGGCCTTGGCAGCGGGGCTGGGCTCGGATTGTCCACTGTTTTGCCATGAGGGTCCCGTGGTCATGCGGGGGCGCGGAGAACGGATCGAGCCGCTGGGTGCGGAAGCGGCGGCGCGTCTGCGTGGCCGGCGGGTATTGATTTTTAAACCTGAATTCGGGGTGGCGACGGCCGAGGCTTATGCGGCGCTGGCGGCGCGGCCCGACTGGTATGCCGAGGTGGCGGTTGAGGAGGCGCGTCTGGCCGCGTGGCAAGCGAATCCCGGTGCGCCGGCCGAGGCGCTACTCGCCAACACGCTGGAGCGACCGGTCTTTGCCAAGTGGCTCGCGTTGCCGGCCATGTTGGCGTGGCTGCGGGAACGCCACGGCGTCCAGGCGCGGATGAGCGGCAGTGGCAGCGCATGTTTCCTCCTGCTCCAGCCCGGGCAGGACGAGGCGCTGCTGGTGCAAACCATCCGCGAGGGGTGGGGCGCGGGGGCGTTTGTGCAGGCGACCCTACTGGGGTGAACTAGGGTGGTGCCTGGTTTGGAAACAGGTTGACCGCAGGAGCGGGCGGTCGCCTCATGCTTTACCCCGTAGCCGGCGGTAAGCGTGGTTGCCCGAGTCCTCCGGCCTTTCATGCCTGTCCTCGAATCCAATTCGCGTCCCGAAGTCGTGCTGCAAGGCATCTCCGCCTCGCAGGGGATCGCCTACGGCCAAATATTTGTCTATCTGCAGAGCGATCTGGAGGTGCCCGAGTATTTGGTGGAGAAGTCGGCTTGGGCGGCGGAGGCGGGCCGTTTTGAACAAGCCTTGGTCGCGACGCGCCGGCAGATCCAAAAGATCATGGTCGAGGTGGAGCGAAACCTCGGCGAGGCGGAGGCACGAATTTTTGACGCGCATCTGCTGGTGCTGGAGGATCAGGCTTTGATCGCGGAGACTTTGCGTGAATTTGAAAAGACGCGGGTCAATATCGAGACCTGCTTCAACAAGGTGGCGCGGCGCTACATCTCGGCTTTTGAGCAGATCGATGATGAGTATCTGCGCGAACGCGGGGGCGATATCCGTGATGTCGCCCAGCGGGTGCTGTCCAACCTGCTTGGCCATACCGGGCAGCGCCTCATCAATCTGGTGGATCAACGCGTGGTGGTGGCGAATGACATCTCGCCTTCCGATGCGGCCGGGCTCGACCGGTCTTCGGCGCTCGCGATCGTGACGGACTCCGGCAGCAAGACGAGCCATGCCGTGATCGTCGCCCGCTCGATGAAGATCCCCGCTGTGGTCGGGTTGCGGGACCTCACCGCCCGAGTGCAGCCGGGCGACACCATTCTGGTGGATGGTTACGATGGAGCGGTGATTTTAAACCCCAGCGAGGCGACGCTTTTTCGTTACGGTAAAATTCAGCGGGAAAAACGCACTCGCGAGAATCGTTTACTTGAGGCCAACCGGCAACCGGCGGTCACGCTGGACGGGGTCGAGATCGTTTTGCGAGCCAACGTGGAGAAGGCGGAGGAGGCTGCCTTGGTGAAGCAATACAACGCCGACGGCGTGGGTTTATTCCGCACCGAATTTCTTTACCTCGGGGTCGATGCCGCGCCGACCGAGGAGGAGCAATACCGCTCCTACCGGATGCTGGCCGAGGAACTCGCGCCTCGGGCGGTGACGATCCGAACGCTCGACCTTGGGGGGGACAAGCCCATCGCCTCGCAATCCCACCTCTTCCCAAAGGAGAACAACCCCTTTCTCGGTTATCGCGCCATCCGCTTCTGTCTCGACCACTTGGTGCTCTTCAAGGAGCAGCTCCGGGCCATTTTACGGGCAAGCGCCCACGGTCGGGTGCAGTTGATGTATCCCATGATCAGCGGTAGCGAAGAAATGCGCCGCGCCAACGTGGTGCTGGAGGAGTGCCGAGTCGAGCTGCGGGCGGCGGGTGTGCCCTTCGATCCCTGCATGCCGGTGGGCAGCATGATCGAGGTGCCGAGCGCAGCGCTGTCGGCCGATCTGCTCGCGCGGGAGTGCGATTTTTTCAGCATCGGGACCAACGATCTGATCCAATACCTGATGGCGATCGACCGGGTAAACGACCGCATCGCTCACCTTTATGAGCCCACCCACCCGGCGGTTCTGCGCACGCTGCGCCATATCGTGGTCGAGGCGCACCGCGCGCGGATAAAAGTTAGCGTCTGCGGTGAAATGGCGGGCGATCCCAACTACACCGCGCTGTTGATCGGTCTTGGGGTGGACGAGTTGAGCATGGCGCCCCCGCTGATCCCGGCGGCCCGCTATGTCTTGCGCAGTCTCAAGCTGACCGAGGCCAAGCAACTGGCGCAACTGGCGCTGGCGATGGAGTCACCCGCGGCGATTCATGCCTTGTGCGCCCGTTTTGCGGAGGAACGGTTGCGGTCCTGAGTCCGGCTCACCGCTGGCGGTTGAGCATGAGATCGGCGAGGCCGAGGAGCAGGGATGCATCGCCCGGCAGGCTGGCGAGAGCGGCGCGGGCTCGCGTGGTTTCCTCGGCGGCGGCGCGGGTGGAGGCTTCGAGCCCGTGGAGGGAGACGTAGGTGGCCTTGCCGGCGCGGGCATCTTTGCCGGCGGTCTTGCCGAGGGCCGTGCTTTCGGCGGTGGCGTCGAGCACGTCATCAATGATCTGGAAGGCCAGGCCGAGGTGGCGACCGGCGCGACGGAGCTCGGTGATGGCGGCGTCTGGCAGCGAGCCGACCAGACCACCGCACACGAGTGAGGCTTCCAGCAGGGCGGCGGTTTTGTTGAGGTGGATAAAATCGAGTTCACCGGCGGTGGCCGTGCCGGCGCGTTCCGCGAGCAGATCCTGCATCTGGCCTCCGACCAGTCGTGTGGCGGAGCTCGCGCGGGCCAACTCGCGCAAGAGGGCGGCGGCGAGGGCGGGGCGGTTGGCGTAGGCCTCGGCGGTGATTAAGAAGGCCTGGGCCAGAAGGGCGTCGCCTGCGAGCAGGGCGGTGGCCTCGTCAAAGGCGCGGTGGCAGGTAGGACGGCCCCGGCGGAGATTATCATTATCCATGCAGGGCAGATCGTCATGGATCAAAGAATACGTGTGGATGCACTCCAGCGCGCCGGCGACGGGCAGGGCGTTGGCCTGGGCCTCGGGGCCGGCCAGGCCTGCGGCGGCGAGGGCGAGGGCGGGGCGGAGGCGTTTGCCGCCGGCTTGCAGACTGTAGCGCATGGCCGCGTGGATGCGGGCGGGGCCGGCAGGGGCGTCGGCCGGCAGGGCGGGCACGAGCGTATCGAGGGCGGCCTCGGTCTGAGCGGTGAGGGTTTGCAGTCGGCTGGAGAAGTCCATCGTCGAGGTTAGCGTTCGGAAGTATTTCCGCGCCTGCAAGTGCAGGGCGGCGCTGAGTTGGGGCCGGAAACGAGGTTTCGACATGGGCAAGCCGGCTCTACACGTTCACGGGCATGGCGAAATCCCACCAGCAAAAGGCACCGGGTCTTGTCGGCGTGATCAGTGGCGCGTTGTGCAGTCTTGTGCTCGGCATGCTGCTCGCGGGGATTTATTTGATTTTTAAGCCGGTGGAGATCGTCAGCAACGTCCCCAAGGAGCCGGTCGCCGGGGTGCGTTATTTCGTCCAGGGTGGCGGAGCGGCGGCGGCGGGAACGGGCTGGGAGCGCAAGCAGGAGGCGCTGGCCTCGGGCTTGGGCGCAGTAGGACTGGGGGAAGGCGACCTCAATGCCTGGGCGCAGGCGGCCTACCTGGTTGATCCGGAGGTGCAGACGGCGAAACAAGAAGCCCGGTTCCTGCTCGTGCCGGGCACGCCGAATTTCCGGCTCGTCGGCGAGGAACTGCAAGTCGGCGTGGTCGCCGAGCTCATCTGCTTCGGGTTCGTTCACGATCTGGTCTTGCAAGCGCAGGGCGGCTTCGAATCGGACGGAGCCGGCTGGCGTTATGCGCCCAAGAAAGTGTATTTCGGGTGTTTTCCGGTGCACCGGTTCCCCGTGCTCATGGCCTCGCTGGCTGCGCGCTTAAAGGCCGAGGGCACGCTTCCTCCAGAGGTCGGCCTAGTGCTTCGTCGGGCGGCGAGCTTAACGATCAAGGCGGACGAGTTATCCGTCCGGCTGCGGTGAGTGCAGGGCGTTTCAGTGCGATTTTGGCGGTGATGCTCTTCGGGGCGTCGTGGCTGGCGGCCGGCTCGGACGTGGCGTCGAACGAGGTGCGTTTTTTCCCGGGAACAGGCGGGCGTTTCGAGGTCGCAGCGCAGGCCGGTGAGGCGGGCTTGCGACTGGAGCGACTGGCGGAGTCGGCCTGGGTGGTCTGGCGCGGGCCGCTGGGTTTGCCGGAGCGGTTCGCGACAGGGATCACGGTGCGTCTCACGCCGCCCGAGCAATGGGCGTTTGCGGAGCCGACGTGGCGGGTCACGGCCGAGCCCACCGGGCTGGTAAGTCTCTGGATACGGGGAGGGGGCGTGCCGGGGGTAGCGCGCGAACGGCGCTGGGCAGCGGCCTTGGCGGCGGCGGTTTTGAAGCGGGTGGCGATCATGCAAGGGGTCGGCGCCGGAGCGCGTAACGCGCCGGACTGGTTGTGTGCGGCGGCGGCGGAGGCGGTGGCCATCGAGGTGCAACCAGCCATGGCGGATGCTTGGCGCCAGGCGGCGGAGCGGCCGGGTGGGGCGGCGGGTCTGGAGGCGATTTTAAAGTGGCCGGGCGCGCAAACGTCCACGGGGGCGTCGCCGTGCTGGGTGGGGGCCTTCGGGCTGTGGCGCTGGCTGGGAGCGGGCCCGGGTCGGGCGGAGCCGTGGTCGCGTTTCGTTGCAGCTTTGTTGGCGGGCGAGGCGCCCGGGGGGGCGCTGACGAGAATTTATGGTCCAGCGCTGGCGCGTCCGGAGAAGGCTGAGCTCGAGTTGGCGTGGCGCACCGCGCTGGCGGCTTTGGCGCGCGAGCAGGCAACTCCTGTTCTGGGGGGAGAGGAGTCTCGCCGGCAACTCGAACGGCTGGCCCGGTTGGTGGTCACACCGGCCGGCGGCGGGCCGGAACAGGTGCTCGAGCTGGGGGCTTTGACAGCTACCCAGGCGCAGGGTTATCCGGCGGCGGAGCGCGACGAGCGGGCGGCCTGGTTGACGGTGAATTTCCCCCGGCTTCACCCGTTTTACCGCAACGCGGGTGGTTCGCTTGGTCGTTGCTGGCTGGCGCAGCGCGAGGGCGACGAGGCGTCGCGAAAGACCGCTCTCGCGGAATGGCGCGACGACCTGGCGGCGGGGCTGGCACTCGAGCGTGGCAGCCGGGCGGCGCTCGACGGCGACTAGACCGTGTGGGTGCGCGCGGAGGCGATGCGTGTGGTGGCGGTGGGCGTCTCTCCGCCCAGCCAGCGGTGGACGCGACCGGCGAGGAAATCGATGTAGGGGGCCTGGTCGTTCAGGCAGGGCACGTGGTGGAAAAACTCTCCGCCGGCGTGAAGGAAGTCTTCCTTCCCCTCGCCCTCGATCTCCTCGAGCGTTTCCAAGCAATCGGCGACAAAGGCCGGGGTGAACACCATGAGGCGTTTTTTACCTTCGGCGGGGAGGCGTTTAAACTCGAAATCGGTGTAGGGTGAGAGCCACGGCTCGCCGGCGAGGCGAGACTGGAAGGAGATGGACCACTTGCCGTCGGGGATGCCGGCGCGCTTCACAAAGGCCTGAGTGGTCTTAACGCACTGGGCCTTGTAACAGGTGGCGTGCGCGGCGGAGCAGGTGTTGCAGCAATCGGGAGTTATCGTGCAGTGTGCGTTTGAGGAATCTCCCTTCTGCAGGTGGCGAACGGGGATGCCGTGGTAGGAAAACAGCACGTAGTCGTGGGAATGGGCATCGAGGTGGGGCTGGGACACGGCGTGCAGGGCCTCGATGTAATCGGCATCCTCGTAGAAGGGTTGGACGCAGGAGATTTTGGTTTTCGGCGCGTGCACGGCGGCGTCGGCGTAGACCTTTACCACCACAGTTTCCCACGAGGACATCGCGTAGTGCGGGTATTGTGGGATTAGAAGGACTTCCTCGATCCCGGCGGCGGCGATGGCCTGCAACACCGAGGGGATGGAAGGCGAACCGTAGCGCATGGCGAGAAACACCGGCGTATCGGGGCCGAGAGCACTGACGAGTTTGCGCTGCACACTGCGCGAGGTCAGCACGAGAGGCGAGCCCTCGGGCTGCCAGATCTCGCGGTAGGCCTGAGCGGACTTCGGCGAGCGGGTCGGGACGATGATGCAGTTGACTAAAAACTTGGCGAGGAAGCGGGGCTTCAAATCGATGACGCGTTCGTCGCCCAGAAATTCCCGCAGGTAGCGACCGACATCAGGGACGTCGGTGGAATCGGGAGAGCCGAGGTTGACGAGGAGGACGGCGCGCTTGGGCGAGGACATGGTAGAACGCTACGAGGCAACGCGGGAGCGGGCTTGTCAAATGGTGTCACCAACCGAATAGCCCCGGTCCAAGCGGTTCTTGCGGCCCGCCGATCAGTGCCGTAGCGCTAGGTCATGAGCAAGGCCATCGACGAATTGCGCGCCACCATCGCCCGTCTGCGGGCCCCGGACGGATGTCCGTGGGACATCGAGCAGACCCACCAATCTCTCGTCCGTTGCCTGATCGACGAGGTCAGTGAGCTCATCGACACCATCGACCGGGAGGATTATCCGCACATGCGCGAGGAGCTGGGAGACGTGCTGATCCAGGTGGTATTTCACGCCCAGATCGCCTCCGAGCGCGGCGCCTTCGACCTCGATGCGGTAGCCCGCGAGGTGAACGAAAAACTCATTCGCCGCCACCCGCACGTCTTTGGCGACGACAACAAACTTGGCGACTCGGCGGCGGTGTTGGTCAAGTGGGAGGAGATCAAGGCGCTGGAGAAGAAAAACGGCCCGGTGCAGGCGGGGGTTTTTAAGGAGCAACCGCCCCGCTTGCCCGCCACCATGCTGGCCGAGGCAGTCTGGAAGCAGGTTGAGAAAAAAAACCTGCCGACCGCCGGGGTGGTCGACGCCGGTCGGGTAGGGGAGCTTTCTGCCGACCTGGATGAAGCCACCCTCGGACGAGCCTTGTTTGAACTCTGCGCGGCGGCACGGCGGCGTGGCTTCGATGCGGAAGGGGCGCTGCGCCGCGAAAGTGACCGCGTGATGCGCGCGGTCGAGGCGCAGGTGGCAGCGACGCCGGCGGGTTGCGAAGTCTGACCGCGCCGCGAAGCACATGGGCGCGAAGACGCAACTTGGGCGCGAGACGGGCACGAAGCCGGATGCCGAACCCCTCTCCGCGGACGATGACGCGGAGGCCGCCTTTATAGTGGAGTGGTGGGAGCCTTTTGGCGCGCATCTCGCCCTTGAACGGCGCTACTCAGCCTACACCTTGCGGAATTACCGGCGGGCTTTTGATGATTTCGTGGGCTGGCGACGCCGTGCCCTAGGGCCGGGCGCGGCGGGACGTGAATTTCGAGGTCTCACCACGCGAGTCATGCGCGACTTCGTCATCGAGGCTCAACACCGCTACGGTCGGCGCACCCTGCACAACCACGCCTCCGGCCTCCGGGCTTTTTTTAAGTTTTGGCAGCGTCAGGGGCGGGTGGAGAAAAACCCCCTTATCGGGCTGGCCCTGCCAAAGCTCGAGAAGCGTCTGCCTCAGTTTCTCACCGAAGGCCAGATGAAGGAGTTGCTCGCCGCGCCGCTGCGTCTGCTCGAAAACGGTGGGGTGGACGCCCGCGGCGCCTGGCGTGACCGGTTGGCGATGGAGTTGCTCTACGGGGCGGGCTTGCGCGTGAGTGAATTGACCGGTCTGAACTACGGCGCGCTGGAGGCGGACGGCACCATCGCGCGGGTGCTGGGCAAGGGCCAAAAGGAGCGGTTGTGTCCTCTGGGTCGCGTCGCGGCGGAGGTGCTCGCCAAATGGAGGCGGGAGTTTGCACCTGAAACTGGTGCGTCGGCTGCGATTTTGGTTGATGGGAAAAACTACCGTATGACGGACCGGGCGGTGCAGTTGATGTTGAAAAAATATCTCGCGCTGACCGGCCTCCCCCTCGACCTCACTCCGCACAAGCTGCGGCACAGCTACGCCACCCACCTGCTCAACGCCGGTGCGGACTTGCGCCTCGTGCAGGAGTTGCTGGGCCACGCCTCGCTCAATACCACCCAGGTCTACACCCATGTGACGGTGGCGCGCCTGCGCGAGGTCTATGCCAAGGCGCATCCGCGGGCATGAGAGTGATTCATGTTCATTGATTCTAGGTAACCTTATCAGCCCCAAACAGTGGCGCCGGAGAATAGTTACATTTTCGAGACTTCACTTCAAATTGAATTGAAATCAAGCTAGCGCCGTGAAAGAGTCGCCAAGTTGAACAACGTAACGGCTACACCTTCGGCAACCACGCTGGCCAGCGCCTCACCCTTTGCGGTGGTGGCGGATGGTATGACGACGTTTGAGGCGGAGATTGTGGCGGTTTTCGTCGACTTGGTGGTTTTACTGGGCCTGCCAAAGTCCGTGGGTGAGATCTATGGTTTATTATTTGCTTCTGCGCAGCCGCTTACGTTTGCTGAGATCGAACAAAAACTGGGTTTGAGCAAAGGTTCCGTTAGTCAAGGACTGCGGGCTTTGCGTGAAGTCGGTGCCATTCGCGAGGCTGGGGTGGAAGTGGGCGGCGAGACGGCGGAAGAGGCCAAAGGATCCGCCCGGGTGGCGCGCTGGGAGGCGGTCGTCGAACTCCGCCGTATCATCGGCGCCTTGTTACAGGATCGTCTGACCCCGAATTTGCAAAGTCAGGATACGCACGTCGAGCGTGCCGCAGCTTGTTTGGATGAGCTTACGCTGGGGGCGAATCCCACTGAACTTGAGATACTAAAGAAACGCCTGGAAAAGCTACAAACTTGGCAGGCCCGCGCCCGCACCTTCTTACCGTTGATCGCCAAGATGATCTGATTTTAACCTTAGTAACAACTCACGATAACCCCTCCCACCTAATCCATGAAAGCAGTTCTCCTGGCCGGCGGTCTCGGCACACGCATCAGCGAAGAAACCCACTTAAAGCCCAAACCTATGGTCGAGATCGGCGGCAAGCCCCTGCTCTGGCATGTGATGAAAATCTATTCGGCCCACGGTATTAACGACTTCGTAATCTGTGCGGGCTATAAGGGTTATGTCATCAAGGAGTATTTCGCTAATTACTTTCTACACATGTCGGACGTCACGTTTGATATGAAGGAAAACCGCATGGAAGTGCATCACCGCCGTTCGGAGCCCTGGCGCGTGACGATTGTCGATACGGGCGAGGCCACCATGACAGGCGGACGGTTGAAGCGGGTGCGGGATTACCTGGGAGACGAAACGTTTTGCTTCACCTACGGCGACGGCGTGGGCGATGTGAACATCACCGAAACCATCGCCTTTCATCGGCGCGAAGGACGCAAGGCAACGCTGACCGGCGTGCAGCCTCCGGGTCGATTCGGCGCTTTGGAGATCGAGGGGCATGCGGTGAAAAGCTTTCAGGAAAAACCCGATGGCGACGGTGGTTGGATCAACGGGGGCTTTTTTGTATTGGAGCCCTCGGTCATCGATTTGATCGAAGCCGACTCCACCATTTGGGAACGCAAACCGCTCGAGGCTTTGGCCGGGAGCAATCAGCTCAGCATCTATAAACACGGTGGTTTCTGGCAGCCCATGGATACGCTTCGCGACAAACAATTGCTCGAGGAGCTTTGGGCCTCCGGCAAGTCACCCTGGTTGAAACGCGAATAAGGATCCCCATGGCTTTTCATGACGTCTATCGTGGCAGGCGGGTATTGCTGACCGGACATACCGGCTTCAAGGGCGCTTGGCTGGCCGAATGGCTGCTCGCGCTGGGCGCCGAGGTCACGGGCTTCGCCCTGCCTCCGCCCACCCATCCCTCGCTCTTCGGGCAACTCGGATTGGTCTCGCGCCTGCGTCATATCGAAGGCGACGTCCGCGATCCGGCCGCCGTCCGCGCCGCCGTGGCGGCCTCGCAACCCGATTTCGTCTTCCACCTCGCCGCCCAGCCTCTGGTGCGTTTGTCCTACGAACAACCGACCGAGACCTTCGCGACCAATATCATCGGCACGGCGAACGTCCTGGAAGCGGTGCGTCTCGCAGCCGATCCCGCCCGTCCTTGCGCGGTGGTGGCCGTCACGACGGACAAGTGCTACGAAAACCGCGAGTGGGTTCATAGTTACCGCGAGGAAGACCCGATGGGCGGCTACGATCCCTACAGTGCGTCCAAAGGCGCCGCCGAGTTGGTGATCGCTTCGTATCGCAGGTCTTTCTTTTCGTCGCCCGATTCCCCGGTGCGCCTCGCCTCCACTCGCGCCGGCAACGTCATCGGCGGCGGCGATTGGGCCCAGGATCGCATCGTGCCCGATTGTATTCGGGCTTTGATGCGGGGCGAAAGCATCCCGGTGCGCAACAAGATCGCCACCCGTCCCTGGCAGCATGTGCTCGAGCCGCTTTCCGGCTATCTCTGGTTGGGCGCGGCCCTGGCCCAGCCGAAGGGAACGCGTTTCAATTTTGCGCATGGGGTTTACGCCGGCGCCTTCAACTTCGGGCCCGAACTGGCGTCCAATCGCACCGTCGCGGAGCTGGTGCAGGAGGTCATCAAGCATTTTCCGGGACGCTGGGAGGATCGCAGCGATCCCAACGCCGTGCACGAGGCCAAGTTGCTGAACCTCGCGATCGACAAGGCGCATCATCTCCTGGGCTGGGCTCCCGTCTGGCCCTTTGCCGAAACCATCGGCGAAACCGTCGCCTGGTATCGCGGCGCGCTCGGTCTCGGCGCGCCCGAACAAACGCTCAACTCCACCACTCCGCCCTTCGCCAACCCCCGGGAACTCACCCAACGCCAGATCGGCGCCTACACCGAGGCCGCGCGCGTCGCCGGCGTCGCGTGGGCGGGTTGATCTTGCCGCGACCCGTCCTCGAACCTCCTTCAAGATATGAATATCACCGTGATAAAAGAGGGTAATATGCTTCGGATCATAAGTTCGTCCGGGGTCATTCCTGACAACACTCCCCTTCAAATGGAGCTCAAGGCACCCGATGCCTGGGACTTCGTGCAACTGGATACTCTTTTCAAGGAAGATGACGAGGACTGGGGCCACACCTTGGACGCGCTCCGTCTGCCGCCCGTGAAGTCCTTCACCCAAAACTAATTTCACCATGCCTGCTCCCCTCGTGACCCCCGGCCAGTTGTTTGTCGCCGATTGGCCTTTTACCGATGCCTCAAACGCCAAAAGCCGACCCGCTTTGGCCATATCCTCGGAAGATTCTCGCGGCGATGTGGAGCTCCTGCTGGTGACCAGTCGCCTGCACCATACCGATGGCTTTCGTATCCAGGCCACCGACTATCTCGAGGGGTGCCTGCCGCAAGAATCCTCGGTTCGTCTCGGGCGTTCCATAAGGGTTAGTCTGGAACGACTTGTTCCGCTCGCCGTTAAGTTGAAGCCGGCCTTTGTGGTCGCCTTGCGCAAACGCGTCATACTGGGCGACACGCGCGAATATTCCCGCCTCACCCACACCGCCCAGCGCCCCGGCGACGATACTGCCCATGCCCCCTGGTCACCCGGTCAGACGATACCCTACGCCGGCCGGGTGTTCGATGAGAACGAGGTTGAGGCCGCCGTGGGTGCTACGCTCGATTTTTGGCTAACGCTTGGGCCCGAGGGCGAGGCGTTCGAGAAGGAACTCGCCGCGCTTCTCGGCGTAAAGCACAGCCTGCTGGTCAACTCCGGTTCCTCCGCCAATCTGGTGGCCTTTGCCACCCTGACCACGCATAAGTTGCCCGCCCACAAACGTATCCAGCCGGGCGACGAGGTCATCACGGTGGCGGCGGGTTTTCCCACCACCGTTTCCCCGATCATCCAACTCGGGGCCATCCCGGTGTTTTTGGATAACGACCCCGCCAGCGGTAACATCCGCGCCGAGCAGCTCGAATCCGCCTATGTGCCCGGTAAAACCAAGGCCGTAATGCTTGCCCACGCTTTGGGCAACCCCTTCGATGTGGGCCTCGTCCTGGAGTTCTGCCGCAAACATGATCTCTGGCTGGTCGAGGATAACTGCGACGCCCTCGGCTGCACCTATAGCATGCCCATCGCCCGGGCCAAAGCGCTAGGCATCACCGAAAACTCACCGGGCATCCCGTCCGACTGCGTGAATATCACGCGCTTCACCGGCACTTGGGGCGACCTCTCCACCCAATCTTTCTACCCTCCGCATCACCTCACCATGGGCGAGGGCGGTGCGGTTAATATTATCAGCCGCCCCCCTCTGAAAACCTATGCCGAAAGCTTCCGCGATTGGGGACGCGATTGCTGGTGTGCCTCGGGCAAGGACGACACGTGTAATAAACGTTTCGGCTGGCAACTCGGCGAGTTGCCTAAGGGATACGATCATAAATATATCTACAGCCACCTCGGCTATAATCTAAAGCCGCTCGATCCTCAGGCCGCCATCGGCCGCCAACAGTTGAAAAAACTGGCCGCGTTTATCGAGATGCGGAAGCAAAATTGGGAAACCCTGCGCGTCGGCTTGGCCGATTTGGAGGACGTTTTCGATTTCACCTTGCCTACCCATGCCACCCGCTGGCTGCCGCCCTCTGATCGTGTGGGGCGTTCGCTTGCGAATGCCGCCTTCGATTTTGCATCCTGCTTCCAGTGGGACGCCACCGGTTGCCGCACCGACGCGTCCTGGTTCGGTTTCATGTTGCGGGTCAAACCCAGCGCGCCCTTTAGCCACACCGACCTAGCCCGCCACCTTGATTCTAATAAAATTGGCAATCGCATGTTCTTCGGCGGCAACCTCCTGCGCCAACCGGTGTTCGTGCAATTGAAGAAAGACCGCCCGCAGGCGCTGCGCGTCGTCGGCGAGATGACCGGTGCGGACGAAATCATGCACCAGGCCATCTTCCTCGGCACCTACCCCGGCCTGACCCAGGAAATGCTGGCGCACGAGATCGCGGTGATTCGAGATTTCGTATCTGCGTGCAAGGCGAAGGCGTGAGGGGTTGCATCCTATTGATTTACAATTTTTTATATTTGTTGCAATCTCCTTTTATAATAGCCTTCAACAGATGGTATTAATTGCACACTCCCTCGGCGGCACCGCCCATCTTTCGCCCTTACTGCGCAAGGTGCGGAAGCTGGGCCTGCGGACGCCGGACGCCCTGCTGCGCTTGGCGGTGGTGAGGGGGTGTCACCACTACGCGCCTGCGGACTTCGATCACTTCGCGGAGGCGGCGACCGCGCCTAGTCATGACTTGCTTGGCCACGAGGAGCTGGCAGTCGCCATGATCTCAGCCGCACAGGAGCAGGATCCCCGGCTCATCCGCTGCGCTGCCCAGCTTCTGGGAGCGCCCGAAACTTCCGTAGAAACGCTCGCCCGTCTTGCGTGCATGGAGCGGTGCAGTCCGTTGTTGGCCTACATCGCGCGCCATGCGATCAACTGGGACGCTTCACGAAGCGATTTTTGGCGCGAGCTTTTGCTTCGGATCCCGACAGGCGGTCCGCAGGATTCCGAATTTTGGCCCCATCCGAGCCGCTTTGTCGTGCAGAGTGGTTACCAACGCGGGGGCGGGACTCCCGCGCCGGTCTGGTTACGGCCTAGCCCGGGAGGAGTGTATTGATGAAGAGCCACCCGCTCATGATTTTGGAAACGTTGGATCGGCATCTGCGCCGCCCCTGCGAACTTTATGTTTACGGGCGCTCCGCCTTGGCCTTGGGATACCCCGGATCGCCTGCAGCGATGCACGCCACGATGGATGTAGATGCTATCTTGCCCGCTCGCGACCTTGCGGCGATCGAGGCCAACGACGATTTTTGGGCCGCCCAGGAGGCGACCAATCGCGAGCTGGCCGATACGGGGCTCTATTTCACCCACCTTTTTGAGGAAAAGCAGGTGATTCTAGGGCGAGACTGGCTAGGGCGGGTGGTCCCTCTACCGTCCTTCGTCTTCATAAACCTCCGTCTATTTCGACCTGCTACCGAAGATCTTGTTTTGACCAAGATGATGCGGGTCGATCCTCAGGATCGTGAGGATATAGAGTTTCTCCTCAAGCAAAACGACTTTGATGTCGGTCGTTTTTCGGCCTTAATCGCCCAAGCTGTTATTCCTCCCGTGCCCGAGATTAACGACGCTTTCGAAAAAAATCTGCGGTGGCTTGCCCCTCGTGCTCTTGGACTAACCCACTCGCCCTAGCCCCATGTCCTTGCTATCACATTCCTATCGAGTCACTTGCCTCCGCAATACCGTCTTCATGCAATTGAAGAAAGACCGCCCGCAGGCGCTGCGTGTCGTCGGCGAGATGATCGGGGCGGACGAGATCAAGCTCTGGCGCTCTGTTTAAGTTTAACAAAGAAATAAAGGCACATGTATAAGCAGTAACTCGGGGTTTCGCTCGATCCGAGAATGTGGTCCGCAAGCACTCTTTTATAATATAATGACCGTATTTTTTACAGGCGCCTCGGGTTTTATAGGAAGGCATGTGCTGCAAGCCCTCTTGGCTGGGGGGCATCAGGTTCGTGCACTGGTGCGCGATCCGGTCCGCGCAGGCTTCGCGCATCATCCGTGTTTGCTGGTTTTGCCTGGAGAAATGAACACGGTGAGTTCAAGCGACCTAGCAGGCTGCGATGCGCTGATCCACCTCGCCGCCCACGGAGTAGTAAACGGCATGAACGACTGGGAGGCCTGTTTTCGGGTAAACGTGACGGATAGTCTGGCGCTCTGGCTCCGCGCAGCGGATGCTGGGGTTAAGCGTTTTTTAATTTGCGGATCTTGCTTTGAATATGGTCGCAGCGCTGAGCGATATGACTTTATTCCGGTGGACGCTCCGCTGGAGCCCACCGGCGCTTACCACGCTTCCAAGGCCGCTGCAACCATGGCGGCCTTGGGTTTGGCCGTAGATAAAAATTTGGAGCTATGCGTTTTGCGCCCGTTTCATGTTTACGGAGAGGGTGAAGCAGCAAACCGTTTTTGGCCCTCCTTGCGGCAGGCAGCACTCAGCGGCGAGGATTTTGCGATGAGCAGCGGTTTGCAAGTTCGCGACTTTGTGCCGGTGGGGCAAGTGGCAGTGGAATTTCTCGCTGCCGTCTCGGAGACTGGACTTGAGGCTGGGCGCCCTGTCATTCGCAACTTAGGCAGCGGGTATCCGCAGACATTGTTGTCCTTCGCCGAAACGTGGTGGATGCTTTTGGGGGCGACTGGCAAACTCCGGCCCGGCGTGCTACCGACGCGGCGAAATGATGTTGTGCGCTATGTGCCGAACATTACCCGGGCCTAATCAGTAAGTGCATATCAAGTCCTAGATACATCAATGAATCCAAATTCAATAAAAGTTATATATGACTACCAAGCATTTGTCATTCAGAGAGCAGGCGGGGTTTCGCGCTACGTTAGCGAGCTGATAAAATCTCAGGACACCAAGATTCAGACGGAAGTCTTTTTGGGCTTACATGACAATATATATATCGACGAAGACATCCTGCTTCACACCACCCGCGTGCTTAGTTTAGATGCACCCAGGATGCGAGGTAGGCGAAAAATAAATCGTTGCCTTTGGAATTTATGGTCCAGATTTCAGTCCTGCAATATTTATCACCAGACTTATTATTATGATTTGTTTGTGCCGCGAAAGGCGCGCCGCGTGCTGACCGTGCATGATTTCATAGATGAGCGACATCGTTCGTCGACGCAAGCGGGACAAGAAGCCATCAATGAAAAGCACTACGCAATCAAGTCGGCCGATTTCATTATTTGCGTGTCGCGGCAGACGCAATCTGACTTAATTGAATACTGTGGAGTCAGAGAAGAGCGAACCGCCGTAGTTTACCTTGGATGCTCAGAGCTTTTTAAACCAAACTACGGCGAGCGGGAAAATATCATATTATTTGTGGGTGAACGGGCCGGGTATAAGAATTTTAATCTCCTCAAAACGGCATACGGGGAAACTCCAGATCTCTATAAAAATTTTAAATTAGTGTGCTTTGGAAAAAAGCCCCCGCTGCCTACTGAATATCCCCCAAATGGCGTCCTTGAATTCGTGAGCGGTGATGATAAGCTACTTTCGGATTATTACAGAAAATCTGCGGTTTTTGTTTATCCTTCATTTTACGAGGGCTTTGGACTCCCTGTAATTGAATCACTGCGATCCGGATGTCCCCTCATTACAAGCGGAGGCGGGTCGATTCGTGAAATTGCCGGCAAATTTGCCACCTATTTTACGCCCTCGTCTGTTGATAGTCTTCGTGAAGCTTTATTGTCCACGCTTTCTGCTTCTCCAAACCCTATAGCGGCTAGAGCGGCGTATGAATACAGCTTGCGATTTACTTGGGAGAACTGCCGAAGAGACACCTATGAAATATACAGATCCCTACTGTAAATTAAAGCACTTCATGATTGAATTGTCCACAGGATTGTGGCTTACATTGATTGGTGCACTGACAAAATGATCCTGAATAAATTTTCATTTCGCAATCGGAATTCACGCGACAGGGACGTGTTGCTGTTTGGCGCCGCCACCACGATTGCCCGTGCCGTGGCAATGTTGTGCGCCGTAATACAGGTCAAGTGCCTGACCGAATATTTTAGCGCAGAGGTTTTTGGCTTATGGTCATTGACTACGGGCTTGATGATTTTTTCGTCATTTCTGGATTTTGGGCTCAGCCTAGGTATGCAGAATCGTATATCGAGCGCCCTTGCGAACAACGACAAGCAGCAACTCACCGTGGTCATGTCCAATGGTGTGGCCGTGCTATCGTTTTTGGCTATATTGGCAATTTTGGTCGGACTTGTTTTGGGACTAACGGGTCACTGGGTCCACCTCTATGGAAAAATTGCGCCCGGGTTATCAGATTTGGCTCTTGTGTGCTTCTCGCTTGTATTGTTTGCAATCGTGATTAATATTGTATGCGCTCCGGCGGTTAGGCTTGCTACGGCAGGGCCGAAAAATTATCGCATGCCCTTGATTCAGTGCGCCACACAGATTGCTTCGGTTATGTTATTGGTATTGGCGATTCGCGGCGGGATATCGACCGCAGTTGTGGTTGCGATCACGATGGCGCCGTTGGTTATTTCGCCGATAATTCTTACTGTTTGGACGGCATCTGGTGTGGGTGTGTGCTTGGATTCACTATCATGGGTGGAGCTGAAACACATTTTTATCGATGGACTTAAGCTCGGTGTGCCGCAGGTTTGCAGCGGTTTATTTTACCAATTGCCACAATTTGTAACCGCTCAAGTCTTCGGTCTTGTTGCCGTTGGAACGCTCGCTTACTATTTAAAAATGAGTTCTGCCATATCGGGTGTCGTCATAGCCGGATTGGGCGCATTATGGCCGGGCTACGCAAATGCGAAGGCCTTGGGCGATCACACATGGATACAAAGCACGTTAAGTAAAAGTGTGGTCATGTGCGCAAGCGGTGGCGGGGTGGTGCTTATCTTGCTTGTAAGTATGGGGAGTATTGTTTTTCGCGTTTTATTTGGTTCAAAGGCAATTGCGCCTGGATTTCTGGAGTTGGCGCTTTCTGGACTGTGGATCATGAGCAGTTGTTTGGGGGCCGCGGTTGCAGCGTATTATAACGGGACTGGCAGGTATAGGGATTCTCTTCATGCTGCGATTTTGAACGCGGTGGTTTTGGTCCCCGCTGTATTTCTTCTCATACCTTCATGGGGCGTAAGCGGGGCATTGGCTGCTATGTTGATAGCACATGCCTTTGTAACTTTATTTTACATGGTAAAAGCACTTAAGGGAGCTTGAATTATAAATGAGTAAATTGATAAAAATCGGAATTATCAGCCTGCCTGCTTTTGCTCTAGGCGCCGCTTATGGCTTGGCAGACACGGATAGTTTTTCATACGTGGTATCATTATTACGCGGACAAAACAGCTTGGCATTTTTTAATTTGGCCAACTATCCCGACATATTTAGTAAATTATTTTACTTAGCGTTAATCATCGGCAGTTGCCTTGGGGCCGCGCTTGCGCTTACTGGGCCAGATATACGTCGTTATCCTTTTCAACTCCTGACATTTGGGGCCTGTGTCGTTATTGCATACGCTGCTGCCCACTTTCTTATCGGTAGTAAAACTGGCATATTAGCATCGTTGGCAGGCACACCAATGCGACCGTGGTATCTATTTGTTGGATTGCCGCTCATGGCCTACTCGGCTAGCACACGAAGTGTTCATTTAGTGCCTTTTGCAATTGGATTCTTGGCCGCTTCTGCAGTTAAATGCTTGGTTGTTGCGGCTATATATGCTACAGGGGGAGGCGTGGCGTTTTTGGATCAAATTCGCTCTATGGTTGCCGACGGAGGCTTTCTTACTAATTTGACTGTAGCTGTATTATGTGGGGCAGTTCTCGTGCTTTGGTTTAGGTCATCCAAGTATCCCTTTGGATCTTTTGTGAGCATGGGTTTACTATTTTTATTTCTAATTCCGATTATCGGTAGCTTTCGGCGGTCCATGCTCGTTTATACAGTTATCGCTGTCGCGCTGGGACTAATTTTTTACTATCACATCAAAGGTCAATTGGTGCGGCGTCTTCCAACTATGATCTTGTCAGCCCTTATTCTAGGTGGCGTGATTCTTTTCGGTTATATCACGTTTTTCGGCTTAGAGGATGCGACTGAGCGGCTCAGGTCCTTAACGCTTAAATCGGAGACTAGCCAATACGCCGGATCTAATAACTACTATTTGGACGACTGGATGTCATGGACTATACTAGTTCGGACCAAGGGAATTGTGGGTATTGGTTTTAACACTGATTACGGACTCACAGATCGCCTTACCATTGATGCGGCCTCGGCGGCAGGTATGGAGGTTCCGCTTCACGTGGGGATGTTTGAATTGTGGGTGCGGCTTGGCATTGTCGGTGCATTATTTCACATATTGTCCTTTGTTTTATTACCTCTCTGGTGTATATTCAAGAAGCGACCTTGCGGCGATGAGCGACTGGTTATTGCATCATCATTTGCGGCGTCTTTTCTCGTTCTCGTTGGGTTATTTCCGTTTAGTCCGCCACAATATATGAGTATCAATATGATGGTTCCCTGTGGCATAGCTTGGGGATTGCTGGCTGCTGCCTACGCGAAGGGGGCGGAAAATTCGAACCCAAAATTTCTTAACCCAAGGCGAGTTCGGAGATTTTCCCATGTGTGAAGAATAGCAATTTCTGCAGATTGACCTTTAATTTCATGCTTCTATTTTTAGTAACACCCACGTTCAGGGCCGGTGATTTCTTAAGACAAACAACCGCGTCCGTGCGTGTAGCGCTTGATAATTGCCCGAGCGCCCATCTTGTTTATATTATAGTGGATGGAGGGTCTACGGATAGGTCTGTGCAAGCCGCCGAGTTTGAACATCCGCGTTGTCGTCTTCACGTTATTTCGGAGAGAGATCGCGGAATGTATGATGCGTTGACCAAGGGGTTTCGTCTCGCTGAAGGTGACTGGTGCTTTTATCTTAATGCTGGCGATCTTTTATTTCCTAGCGCGTTTTTGGCGCTAGAACGTCTTTCGACTTTCTATCCCAAAGTGAATTGGGTGACTTTTAGGACGGTGGGAGTCGATGAAGGTGGCATACCCTTTGGCATACGAACACCCATGCCGGTAAATTTTCGTATTATTAAAAACGGCGGTTACGGCCGATGCCTTCCTTATGTGCAGCAGGAAAATTCCGTTTGGAGAAGGGAGTTGCTTACGCATGTTGATTTAGATGTGCTTGGCAATTTTAAACTAGCTGGTGACTATTATCTGTGGCGGTCATTGGCATCGGCCACGGGGGTCAATCAGGCAACCGTAGAGGCGCTATGGGCGGGATTTCGTGTGCATGAAGGGCAACTTTCGGAGGCACGTGGAGCTTATCGAGCTGAGGTGGCTAACATGGTGCGTCGAGCCGGCCCCGCTGAGCGATTTTGGGATCGGTGCTACGGTTTTTTTTATGGTCTAATGTATCATGCCCCAGGACGGCTTAAGCGTATGGTAACAAAACGATACATACGGCTGGTTTGAGTTTATTCTAGCTTTGCTTTAACGTGAAAATATCCATTATTGTTCCCAGCTTCAACCAAGGGCAGTATATAGGCCGGACCATAGAATCGATTTTGAATCAGGCTGATCCGGATCTTGAGTTAATTGTGATGGATGGTGGTTCAACCGACTCTACATTGTCGGTTCTAGATCCATATCGAGATCGCATTCAGGTTTTAGTAAGTGAACCTGACGGCGGGCAAACAGATGCGCTTAGAAAGGGTTACGCAAAAGCGACCGGCGATTTCATCGGTTGGCAAAATTCGGATGATGTTTATCTCCCTGGTTGCTTTCGTAGATTTCGTGATATGCTACGCTTAGATTTGGCTCGAAGCGAGGCGGCAGACGTCTATTTCGGCAATCAATGCGTGATTGGTCCCGAAGATCAGGTCCTTTATGGCAAGATTTTCGGTCCTTTCAGATTGTCCTATCTTCTTTACGCAGGTTGGAATATCACGAATCAAAGTTCGTTCTTCTCGCGTTCATGTATACAAAAGGCTGGTGGTTTTGATCTTTCTCTGCATTATGCCATGGACTATGATCTCTATGTGAAGCTTGGTAATTCGGGTGCCAAATTCAGGTGGGATGATTGTTATTGGGGTGGATTCCGTATTCACAATTCATCGAAGGGCTCTACACTACATGAAACGCGTGACCGTGAGTATGCTCGGTTGCGGCGCACATATATCGCTGGTTACCAAGATACCGTGCCTTGGTTACACCAGTTTCGTTTAAGGCGTTTTTTTGAGCGCACTCGCCGCCTCATTTGGCTCGCGGGAACCGGACGTATAATTCGTCTTTTTAGACACAAATATTTTCCCTCGAGTAAATTGTTGGGCGGGCCATTGTTTAACTATCATTTATGAGAAGTAACTCGGCCTATGTCTTGTCGCGGACACCGCTAATTGTCGCGGGTTCGTTTGGACTCCTGGAGGAATTGCCGCCTGGTCCTGATATTACTGTTTTGTATCATTTGCCTTGGTGGCTACATCCTGCGGCGGTCATCAAAATGAGGGCACGTGTGCGCAAACTTCAGAAGCGCAGGCGCGCCCGTGTGATAATATGCACCAATGAGCGGCGAGAGACTTGGTTTGCGCGCGCCGGGGGCTTGGTTGCCAGTTGGCATAATCACAACATCCACGTGCGTGAAGCCTGCTTCAAACCTTCAGATGCCGCACGTGAAATTAAATATGACGCCATATATGCCGCGACGCTTGATCGATATAAGCGCCTGGCGCTTGCGGCAGGGATTGAAAGTTTGTATGTGCTTACCTATAAGAGGGGAGAGAGCAGCGGTTGGAATTTGCATGCGGAATATCCCAGCCTTGGCCACGCTCAGTATAACAGGTGTTTTTTACCCGAGGCTGATGTGAATGCACTGTATGGCTCTTCGAATTGTGGCCTCGCGCTGTCGCGATGGGAGGGAGCTATGTATTCTAGCATGGAATATCTGATGGCCGGATTGCCCATGGTATCCACCCGCTCCTCCGGCGGCCGAGATCAATTTCGCGATGATTACTATTGGCGCACGGTGGCGTCGAGCCCCGAAGCGGTGGCGGCCGGGGTGCGAGCCTGGCGGAAAAATCCTCCAGATCGGCAGGAAGTGCGGCGAAGAGTTTTGGCCAAGGTGGAGGAGGGGCGCTCGCGCTTCGCTCAATTCGTTGTTAGAACCGGTTCGCTGGGAGAAACCGCAGCAGCATTCCAGCACCGTGTTTGGGGCGGACCCGAGGGAATAACCAAAATCAGAGTCTGCCCAAGCGAACTGACCGGTAATTAGCATAAACACATTTCACGCTACAATTGGTGCCATGAGATTTAACGAACTGCCTTTTTTTGTTTTTATAGCGCTATTTTTCATCCTTTATTTTCAAACTAAGGGACGCGTTCGTTTATTTTTTCTATTACTATCGAGCTATTTTTTTTATGGGTGGTGGGATTGGCGATTTCTGGGAGTTTTGTGGGGTTCTACGGCCTTTAATTATTTAATCACAAAAAAATTAGCGGACACGGTGGAAGAAAAATACCGGAGTAGGTGGCTTGCGGTCAGTATGGCCGGCAATTTAGGCCTACTCGGTTATTTTAAATACTGCGATTTCTTTATTTCTGGAGCTATCCAGTTACTCCATTTATGTGGGTTTAGCGCCTCCATTAATACGTTGGGTGTAATCCTGCCCATCGGTATATCGTTCTATACTTTTATGTCGTTAAGTTACACCTTTGATATTTATAGAAAGGTGATCGAACCTGAGAGAGATTGGCTTAAATTTTCGGTTTTTGTGACTTACTTTCCGCATTTAGTGGCAGGCCCAATTTTAAGACCTGAACACTTTTTACCTCAATTGAGAAGAGACATAAAGTTGACTGGGCCAGCGCTTTTGGAGGGTATTACTTGGATATTGCTAGGCTATGTGAAAAAGGTAGTTATCGCCGATTCTTTAGCGGTTTATGTGGATCGAGTCTTCCCAAACACAGAGCTAAGTGGTGCCGCGGGTTTGGCAATAGCTGTAGTTTTTTATGCCTTTCAAATATACGGTGACTTCTCGGGGTATTCGGATATAGCATATGGCCTAGCAAAAATAATGGGATATGATATTGGTCGTAATTTTCGACGACCCTATCTCGCTCAAAATTTCAGCGATTTTTGGAAACGCTGGCATATATCGCTATCTGGATGGTTGCGTGATTATTTGTATATTGGTTTGGGAGGTAATCGTGGCGGGAAATGGAAGACGATGCGCAACTTGCTTTTCACGATGTTGCTTGGCGGTCTTTGGCATGGGGCGAATTGGACTTTTATTGCATGGGGTGGATTACATGGACTGCTCTTAATCCTACAACGAATTCTCCCGCAATCTTGGTTTAAAGAACGGGACGCATTTGACGTTAGACGTATTTTTCAGACATTTATAGTGTTTTCGGCTATCTGTCTTGGCTGGATTTTTTTTCGGGCGAATTCGATTGATCAAGCCTTGGCGTTTATCGGAAAACTTTTTACGGCATCGTGGAGTTTGGGACTAGTTCAACACAAATTTCTTGTCGCTAAAGGGGGGCTTTTACTCCTTGGTTTAATTGTATTTGAAATCTGTTCGGAACGCTGGCGATTGAGAACTGTTCTTCTTGCACGCCCCTTTTTGATCTGCCCCATCTTAGCGTTGACACTCTGTTTAGTGGCGTTTGCCGGTTCGTTTGACGGCGGTCATTTTATTTATTTTCAATTTTAACCATGAAAAGAGTCACTTGCTATTTAATCCTCGGAATACTTTTGGCGTTCTTGCAGGATAGAGTGGCTGCTAAGTTGTGCTATTTGGTATCCCAACAAACGCATTATAGATTATTTGAGATTTACGGGAATGGTGTTGCGCCTGAAATCTTGGTGGTTGGAAATTCTAGGGCCATGCAGTCGGTCAACGGACTCGTCATCTCAAATCAGCTAGGGGTGAATGCTTACAACGCCGGAATTAATGGAGCGCCTCCCAATTTCGTTTGTGCGCTAGCCAAGGATGCAATTGAATCGCATCCTAGCATAAAAGCCCTTATGGTAGAGGCTTCGTGTTTTTGGCCGATAAGCGCGAGCGTGGATATTAAGCCAATAGCCAATCAATCAACAAGGATGTTTGATATCTTGCAGCAGGAGGATCCACTTGCCGCTACTTTCATTAAGGTGAGTCACCTCTACGCCTATAATTCAGAGGCATTTTTAAGGGCGCTATTTTTTCTTCGAAGCTCCGACCAAGATAACTATTTAAGTGGCATCATTAATGCCGATATTATTAACGCACCATTCGTGGAGTGGTATGCGGCTGACGTGCCGCCAGTATATTGTAAATTACTTGAGGACTTGCAGTCGTTTGCCGATGTTCACGGTGTTCGATTGATTCTCTTCGTCGCGCCATATCATATTAGCGCCTTTGAGCGATTTCCTGATTTTAAATCCCTTTTGATCAGGATTGGAGGTGCGCGGCGTGAGGTTTGGGATTTCAGTAAAATCTTTTTGGAAGATGAAAACTTTGCTGATAGACTCCATCTCAATCGAGTAGGGGCGCGTCGTTTTAGTGTATTATTGACTGAGAAGATTTCCGCATCGCTTGGCTTCCAGAATAAATCCGGGGTGAATGCTTCAGCCGGGTCTGATCTTGGTTCTGAATAAAAATATTTAGACGCCGCCTCCAAGTTCTGATGAATTAGTGTTTTTTATCCGCGCAAGAAGACTCTTGGCTCTTTAGCCGGTCGGACTTTACAGTGCACATATATTCATAAGCACCTGTGAATCAATGCATCGCACTGATCCAATCCATTTGTTATTTTATCCCGTTTTGCTTTTCCGGCCCCCCTTTTTTTAGGCGCTCGTGCTGGTGTTAAATTCATTTCTATTTTCAATGTCGCATGCTTCTTCTTTTCTTTTGGTGACGCCTACTCGTGGTAATGCTCCCTATGGTCGGTTTTTAACCTATACCATACCCCGCGGCATTGAGTGGCGTGTCGTTTCTCCTGCAGCGGATCTAGATTGGGTGCAGGGTGGCGCGGTGAGCGCCAACTTTATAACCGAGCCGCCCGGTGGTTTGGGGATGTATGCTGCTTTGAATGCCGGGTTGGCGGCTATGGGTGATGCTCAGTGGTTCTCTTATATCAATGATGACGACCGGCTCGGGAAGGATATGGCTGAGCTTATCCGGCAGCACTGCCGACCGGGTAACGAAAACGTGATTGCCTATGGCCGTGTTTCGATGATTTCGGAAAACGGAAGGCATCTCTACGACTTTCCTACGACCGATAGGGTCCAGGATTTGGGGGCGCTCTTGCCTCAAGGCATCATGCCCTTTACCCAGCAGGGAATGATAGCGCACCGGAGTGTTTGGGAGCGCTTGGGGGGCTTTGACGTGAGCTATCGATTGGCCGGCGACCTAGATTTTTGGGTCAGGGCATGGAGAGCCGGGTTTAAATTTCGGTTTTACGATTTAAGAGTAGGGGAGTGGCGTTTACGACCGGGCCAGCTTTCTGGCCGCACGGAGGAGATGTGGCGGGAGCAGGCGCATTGTCTTGAGCCGTTGCTTAAAGACCCGCCCTCGCGGCTACGTAGGGCATTGGCGAAAGGGCGCTTCCGACTAACGAATACCCCAAACTACTTCCGACGATATTGGCGCTTGCGCCGCATGCGTCAGTCGGAGGTGTTTACCCCTGTTCCCATGAGCGATCGTCTTCATCGTTTGTCAAAAGAAGCCGCAGCCCCAAAGGGTAAAGGGGGGCTTGGCCATTGAATTCTTCTGATGCCAGGTTGGAGCGGATCCTGTGGATCAACGACAAAACGGGCGGTGGTGGTGCGGGTAAACTTTACTGCACCGCAGCGTCCGTCTTGGCGGAAACCGGCGCCACGGTAGCGCCCTTTTTCGGGAATCATCAACCCGGCGAGGTCCCGGGGGAGTATTTACCTTTTCAGCCGGCTGCGCTGGGTGATAAAAACTATGCCGGTTTTTTGCGGCGCTCCTTGGGTGATTCGCGCTTGATCACGCAATTGCGACGTATGAGAGAGGCGTTCAAGCCCACTGCGGTGGTGGTGCAAAACTGTCATAAATACATCGGTCCGGAAGTGATCGTAGAGGCAAGCACCTGGGGACTGCCTGTTATTTTATTGGTTAACGATTATGGGATTTATTGCGCCAACTGCTACGGTTGGAGGGCCGGCTCTATATGTCATGCCTGTATTGACCACCGCTTTTCTCGGGCGGTCTGGAAGGGCTGTGCGCTCAGGCCGGATTTAGTCACAAAGGCAATGGTGGCATCTCGTAGCGTGGCTCTTTCGCTGGCTTGGCGAGCAGACGCCTATTTTAAGGCAAACGTGGTGCTGACCGCTGGAGGGGCTTTTAGTCGCCGTCTGGTCGAGGCGGGTTTTTGCGAAGCTCGAGTCCATGCCGGCATCTTTCCACACGAGGTGCTTGGTGCGCCGGTTGATTTCTCCCCCCCGCCGGCATCGACCGTGCCGGAATATATTTATTATGGCTCCGATCTGCCTGTTAAAGGGCAGGAATTGCTTTTGGAGGCTGTGCGACATATTAAGCAGCGGTGCCGGCTCTCTCTTTACGTGCTTAAGCCGAGCGAGTGGCTGGTGTCGCTGGTGGCCTCGGCCTCGCATGCTAACCCCTTAGTCCAAGTGACCCTAGACGCCGAGGCGAGGTGGGATAGTGGAGTCAGGGAAGCGGTGGCGTCGGCCCGCGCGGTTTTGATTCCCTCGGTTTGGGTTAGCCCGCATGAGCTGGTCGTTTACGAGGCCATGGCGATGGGGCGTGCCGTGCTAGTGACCCAATGCAGCAGCAATGCCGAGCTGATCCAGGACGGGGTGGAGGGGTTCGTCGTAAATGAGGCCGATCCCTGCATGTTGGCAGAACGCTTGGACTGTCTTTCCGGCGAACTGGACCGGGCGGAGCAAATGGGTCGCGCGGCTAAAAAGCGTTATCTGGAAACACTGTTGCCTGCATTTTGGGCACAAACTTTTTTTGACGCCTTGCGCACCGCACGTCAAAATCTCCTCGCATGACTAGTCCAAATCCGTCGCAGGCATCGGATACCGCTCAGCGTAGCACAGGCCAACGGATCCCGCGCATAGCGCTATTTTGGCAGTGTTACGGGCCTTATCATCTCGCCCGCTTTCACTCGCTCAAGGAAGCGGCAAAGGGGCGTTTCGATCTGATGGCCGTCGAAGTTTCGGAAAATTCTTCGACCTATGCGTGGCGGCGCGACGCCTCGACGAGCGATCAGGTGCATGCATTATACCCGGGCAAGGTAGCGGAGCAAGTAGGGCTTTGGGCTTCATATCAGGCGATGAAGGACTGGCTGAGGCAGCATCGAGTGGATGTCTTGTTCGTGCCTAGCTACTGGCCTGGCTACGCGCTAGGAGCTGCACTGGCCGGGCGACGAAGCGGTATGGCGGTAGTTATCATGACCGACAGCCACCATGCTTCTGGCGTCAACAACGAGCTGGCGCTAGCAGTTAAAACGCAGTTACTACGTTTGGCAGACGCTGCTTTCGTGGCGGGTAGCAACCATCGCGCTTTTATGCGCAGCCTTGGCCTGCCGGCGGATCGTATTTTCGATGGCTATGATATAGTCGATAACGCTTATTTTATTCGGGAGTCGGATGCGGCAAGGGCGAAAGCGGATGAATGGCGCGCAAAGCTGGCCCTACCCCGGAAGTATCTGCTCAGCCTCGGGCGTTTGGTAGCGAAAAAAAATCTCGAGACGGTAATCCAAGCTTATGCGCGACTGGTGGCGGCGGGCGCGCACGGGGGGCATGCCTTGGTAATCGTCGGTTCCGGGAGTGAGCGGGAGCGCTTGATCGCGCTTGCCCGACACTACAGTCTACCGGTGCGGTTGTCTCCGGATGAAAGGTTGGCGTCTGAACAGGGTGGCGAGGTATTACTCTATCCTTTTGCTCAAGTGGAGACAACCCCGGTATTTTACGCCTTGGCAACCGCGTTTATTCTGGCCAGTCGCACGGACGAGTGGGGTTTGGTGGTCAATGAGGCCATGGCTAGCGGATTGCCTGTGGTGGTTTCACGAAGTGTGGGCGCCGCGCCTGATCTAGTGCGTCCGGGGGAGAATGGGTATCGGTTTTATGCGGACAATCCCGAGGAGTTGGCCTTATGTCTGGAGCGACTCTGCAAACGAGAGGAAATAGCCGCCCAGTTCGGGGTGCAGGCGAGGATTGATATTGCTGCCTGGGGGGCGGACCGGTTTACCCGCGGAGCACTCGGGGCTGCCGAGGCGGCTATGCGGCCATGGAGCGGGCGTCTTAATAATATTCGCGATGACGAGCCTTTGCGAGATGTGCGCCTGTTGCAGACTTGCTTGCCGGATTATCGAGTGGCGGTCTTCGCTGAGGCGGCAAGTCGCATGCCCGGTGAATTCCGGTTATATTCTGGTCCGGATTACTTCACTTCTGACGTGCGGGTGACGGAGGATTGTCATGACTGGCGATCCCCGATTTATAATCGCTTTTTGCTGGGTAGGCGCTTGCTTTGGCAGCCCAAGGCACTGAGCACAATGCTTGTATCTGATGTGGCGATAATGGAGTTAAACCCACGCATTATTTCAAGCTGGGCAATTTTGGCCTTACGTGCGGCTTTTGGTGCGCCCACCATCCTCTGGGGGCATGCTTGGGCCCGGCAAGGTGCGAACTCGCACATGAATATTATACGCATTCTGATGATGCGCATGGCGACCGCGGTGGTGACTTATACCACCACGCAGCGAAAATTGCTTTCACCAATGCTCAATGGGAAGCCCATTTTCTCGGCCCCCAACTCGCTCGTTTCGGTCAAAGACTGTGATCCAGTTCATGTCAAATTTGAGGAGTTAAAACGCGTGATTTATGTGGGGCGTTTAAACACCAGTAAGAAAGTATCGCTTTTAATACAAGGATTTGCTCGCGCCCTAAATAGATTGCCGTCCCAAGTAGAGCTTTGCGTGGTAGGCGATGGGCTGGAAAAAAACTCTTTAATGTCACAAGCTGAGCAGCTTGATTTGGCCAATCGGGTGCGCTTTCTCGGGCACATCAGTAGTCATGAGATTTTACGAGACCTTTATGCAGAAGCATTTTGCAGCGTGTCGCCTGGCTATGTAGGCTTGAGTTGTATACAATCTTTCTCGTTTGGCGTGCCGTTGATAGTGGCGGATAAGGAACCGCACGCACCGGAGATCGAAGCCTGCGCGATAGGGCGCAATACCGTATTTTTTAGCGCTGGAGACGCCGATGATCTAGCGGAAAAATTAGTCTCGCTATGGCAAGAACGCGCCAATTGGTTGCGGCGTCGTGCCGAGATCAGCCGTGATATAGCCGAAAACTATAGCTTGGAACGCATGGTCACCGGGCTGGTGAGCGCAATCGATGCGGTCTGTTCTCCCAGCCCGGTTAAACAGTCTGTCGCTTCACCCGCAAGCGGTGCTCATTTTTCATCCCCCTCATGAATCAGCCAACCGTCCTCATCCGCCGCAGGGCATCATTGCACGCGGTTACCTATGTTCTTTTACTTTGCTGTTCACTAGCCGTGCTCGGCGGGCTTGGGCTAGTTTTTACGGTGTCGGCCGCGAATTCTTTAGAGCAATTGCGAAACGAGACTTTGCCCGCAGGGGTTGTTCTACGTCGTGTCACCCGTGAGGCTGGTAAGATGCGGAGAAGCGTGGACTTGATCGAGGCTGCTCAGACTATCGAAGATATTGCCAAGGTGAGAGCAAACATCGAAGAATTTCGTCGACGAAATGATGAGAATCTTAAGCAACTGCAATTGCTTGTGAATGATGAGGAGATGAGCCAGTTACTTCTTCTAGTGGTTACTCAGCGTCGCGCGTTTTTGCATGATCTCGAGACATTCCTCAAGGTGGCGGATGTAGAGCATTCGGCATCGGAGTTGTTTCAGGCTAAGAAAATTATGAATACTTCCTACGAGAGTTACCGGGATCAGCAGGATATCTTGGCCGAACATTGCGAACGAAGGGCTCTGCAATTGAGCAATGCGGTTCTGGTCAAGGCCAAGCGTTTCGAGTTGTTTGGAGTGCTGATCGCACTTTGGCCTTTTCTCGCTGGCGGATGCTTGTTTCTCTATGGCTTGATCAGCACGGCGCTGGTCTTTCTTAAGGAGCGGCGGGTTGAATAGCGCCATAAGTCCGGTCGTGTGTAATTTAGACAGTATAAAGAAATAGGGATGGCGATTAGCACCGCCTTTAAGCACCAGCTATTTATTCAAAAATATGCGATCAGGTCAAAATAACGAGACTTTCATTAGCGTAGTGGGGTGGTCTTGGCGCACAGGCTTCCCATGTGGTAGAGTTAAACACAAAGGGATTTAAAATGGAATCTGGCCTGATTCTCGTCCCCATGCTCTCCTCCACTCCGGATGGCACTATTAACGCTGGATTAGGGGTGCGCGCGCTGCTCGGGCTAAATCGGGAATCTCAGGACCGGGCAAAAGAGAATCGATGGGACAAGGCGTTTCTTCTCGTTAATGACAAAATAGGGAATCGGTGGGTGAGGTGGGCTATTCGCTGGGTGACCTTGCATCTTGCCGCCATGATTGAAGCGAAAAGAGTTAAGGTTTTTACTAGTCACCATGCCCCTTTTTTTTCCAGCGGTCACCTAGTGATTATTCATGATGTCATCCCTTTTCGAATGCCCTCACGATACCCGGCGCAAACATTCTATACGCGTCACTTTCTATCTACTGTAATGCTATCGGCCGAATCAGTTGTAACGATTTCTGAGGCGGTTAAAAACGCCCTCGTTGAGCTTTTCCCTGAAATCCGTTTGAAGCTATGCGTTATACCCTCCTATTCGACTAAACTGGAGAATGCTACCGTGGCGGACGCTGTTCAGGTGGGCGGGCGCAGGCCGAGGAATTTCCTAATGGTGGGAATGACACGGCGGCATAAAAACCTCGACTGGGGCGCCAAAGCGCTGGAGGTAGCGGCTGCTCGCATGTCAGGGTTACGACTAGACGCGGTTGGGGTGTGGCGGGATTTCTGGCCGGATGTAATTGCTGCTTCCTCAAGGCCTAACCGACGTTCAGAACTTGTCCTGCACGACTATGTTTCCGAAGACGTCTTAAACGAATATTATGCTAAGGCGCGGGCGCTACTCTATCTTTCGACCGACGAGGGAATGGGACTGCCGCCCCTAGAGGCCTTGGCGCGTGGGTGCCCGGTGGTTTGCTCAGATATCCCAATTTTTCGCGAAGTGTGCGGTGAAGCGGCTTTTTTTGTGCCCCTGCATGATATTGATGCTTTGGCTAGTTTGATTGTAAAACTCGCAAGCGGCGAATTAGATCGTGAAATTCAGCGGCGGGTGGAATTATCCAAGGAACGGATTGCAGCGTATGGGTTTGGACCTCTGTCCCACCGTTGGCGTGCGTTACTTGGGGATTATATTCGGACTATGACCCCCGTGGTAATCTGAGTCTCGCGCTCAAGACTTCCCATCATCAAACAGGCCTGAATTTTATGATATCATATCGGCATCGCGGATTCGTAAGCTTACACAATATAGTTTGTGGGGCTGCTGCCTTAGCCTTGCTTCCTGCATTCGCCGTTCTTTTGCCCTGGATACCAGGTTTACGTCTGGAAGATGATGTGCGCCTCGCACCTTATGCCATGGCGGTGCTAGTCGGTATGATATGGGCCCAGCGCGGCCTTTTTGCCGTAACGCTGGATTTACATAGATTATCGCGGAATGAAGCTGCGCGCTTGGCGGTCAAGCAGACCTGTGTCGTTGCGATCTGCATTTTTATACTAATGTTTGGGATAAAGGATCGCGGGATTAGCCGACTTTTTCTCGTTATTTATCTTGTATTACTATGGGCTATGCTGACTTTTTTGCATCTCCGCCTACCTGCATTATTAGCTCGCTGGTTATTCTCTGCCCGGGAAATGACTCCTGTTTTGTTGATTGGACGAGGCGAGAATGCACATGTTCTAGATGCTTGGTTGGAACGCCGTCTGCATCTCGGATTGTCGCCAGTTGGTTTATTGCTAAATCTCGCACCGTCTGCAGACTTTAAATCACGTGTGCCTTATCTGGGGACTTGGGGGGAATTATCGGTGCATCTGGCTAATTATCAGGTGGCACAAGTTATATTACTCGGCTGGGTAGATGATGCTGCCGCGGTTGAACAAATGGTTCAGCAGTGTGAAGCTGCCGGCTGCAGGTTCTTGATTCATAACGACTATGGCAGTCGCTTTGCCCGGCGCTTCTTGCCGATGGAAGAGGGGGGGCATGATTTTTTGGCAGTTCAATCTGAACCGCTTGAAGATCCGTTAAACCAAGGGTTGAAAAGGTGTGTTGATCTAGCGATCGCGCTTCCAGTTGTTATATTAGTATTACCCGTCGCCTGTGCAGCAGTCTGGTTTTTGCAGCGATGGCACTCGCCCGGCCCCTTGTTTTTCACTTTTCCGCGTGGCGGTTGGAAACAGGGTGCATTTAACATGATAAAATTTCGTTCAATGCACAATAGTGACCATGATGTTTCAAAACAGGCTCAAAACGGTGATTTGCGAATATATTCTGGGGGTAATTGGTTAAGGCGAACCAGTATGGACGAACTACCCCAGTTTTGGAATGTTCTAAGGGGAGAAATGAGCGTTGTCGGCCCACGACCGCATCTGCCAAAACACGATAACGATTTTAGCCGTTTAGCCCGAGGCTATCGTATTCGTAGTTTGGTAAAACCAGGGATTACCGGCTTGGCGCAAATCAAGGGGTTTCGGGGCGAAATCACTAACGTTGATAAATTACAAAATCGATTGTATTGGGATCTTTATTATGCTCGTAACTGGTCACTGCTGATGGATTTGAAAATTGTGGCGCAAACAGCATGGCACGTGTTTTTCCCGCCTAAAAGTGCTTATTAACGAAGCAAAAATTATCTCGCTTGGTCTATTCTGTTGGATTTGCCTTGCGATTTCAATCTTTACTATACGCAGTGCGTAATGTTGATTAATTCTTCTTAATTAATGATAAAAAAGACCTAACTTATGCCTAATGCGATTAAGAATTTGTCAGTTATTGTAGAAATATCAAAATTAGTTTCTGCAAATCTTCTCCCGTTTCGTCCATTTTCGTCTCGGAGGCTAGAATCGTGATAAAACGCACTGGCGGCCGAATTAAAGCCCTTAAGGTCACCTGGCTCTACCGCTAGTCCCGCGTTTGCTACCTGCACCATTCGACTGGAGAGGTTTTCTTTTGGCACCGACAAGAGTATCGGGCGCTTTGCGCAAAGATAGCTCAGCACTTTTGAGGGCACGGAAAAAACGCCAGCTTCTGATTCTAAAATTGCAATAAGGACATCTCCTGAAGCCAGCAAGTTAGGTAGATCGGTAAAGGGTTGATAAGGTAATACTAGCAGATTGGTGAGGCCTTCAGCTTGTTTTACTGCATTTAGCCATTTTGCCCCTTGGCCCTCGCTGACTACCACAACACGAACATCGGTTTTATTTCTGTAAAGTCGTGCGAGGTTAGATAATAATGCCGGGTTATGTTTCATTCCCAGCGTTCCCGTATAGAGAAATACGAATTTATCGTTTAGCTTGTGTTGGAGGGCCCAATCATTATTTTTTGGGCGAACGGCGATTTCATTTATAATGGCCCAATTCGGAATGCTGGTGATTTTTTCAACTGGCACCCCTTCCGCCTGGACCAAAGGTATGAAATCCTCCGTGATAACGATAATATGATCGGAGGAACGTAGTATTTTACCATCCAGCCATCTATAATAAAATCCAATGGGACTGCTGATTACCCCAATTTTTTTTCTTAGCAGTTTATCTATGGCAATCCCGTAAAAGTCTTGAATCCAGCTCACGAATTTAGCTCCGGTCTGTTGCGTGGCGTGTTGGATGGAGATCTGGGAGTCGGTTGGGGTGTTGCCGGATATAACTATATCCGGTTTAAATTGCTGGATCCAACTTGCGCATGCGTGACCATAGGAAACTTCCAGTCCGCGGCGCCGTAAAAATGAATATTTCCATTTCGGGTAGCGATAGTCCATCGCTATCTCCTTAAAACTAAGCCCGCAAGGGTCGCCATGGCGTATTTGCAAATCACCCCGTGGAGTATTTAGGTTACCTGCATAAGCATGGCACACCTCGTGTCCCCTGCGTGCCAATTCCCTACTTAGATCTACTGGAAAAGCGTGACCAGCATAATCATGAACAAGGATTTTTTTGGGCATGCCGGTATGCTTGCAGGACTGTTAGTAGGCGTTGTCTCTCTTCACAAAGGTCAAGAGCATGATTTGTAGGTCAAACCATATCGACCAGTTCTCGATATAATACAAATCGTATTTGATTCTGTCTACCAAACTGGTGTTGCCGCGGAGTCCATTTACTTGGGCCCACCCGGTTATACCCGGTCTGACGATGTGTCTGGGATTGTAATGTGGAATCTCATGTTCGAATTTTGCGATCAGTTCCGGCCGCTCCGGCCTTGGCCCCACCAGACTCATGTCGCCTATGATTACGTTCCAAAATTGAGGTAGTTCGTCTAGGTTCCACTTCCGCATAAAAGCACCAAATGGAAGGCGTCTAGGGTCATTGGCTACAGTCCAGTTTTTGCCGTCTTTTTCTGCGTCAATACGCATTGAGCGCAGCTTATAGATGGTAAAGAGTTTACCGTCCATTCCTGTTCTGGTTTGGCGGTAAATGAAGGGGCCGGGACTTTGCTTTTTTATAATTAGCGCTGCAACCAGCATGAATGGAAGGGATCCGAGAAAGCCGACTAGCCCCCCTACGATGTCCACTGCACGCTTTAGGTATTGATTGGCGATATAGCTAATCGGTAGTGATTCGATTCCTAAAATTGGCACTCCTGATATCGTCTGCATGTTAAGGCTAGAAACGAATATTTGGAAGAAACTAGGGACTATTTTAAAATGAACGTAGAGCCTTTCGCAGCTATCTACCGTCTCGAGGATTTTTTCATTATTTAGACTTAGGTCAGCTACCGCCACTATATCTATGGGGTATTTTTTTAATATTTCATTTAAGTCCTTGAATTCGCCGATCAGCCTTTCGCCTAGGAATTTCCTCGGGTTATTTGAGTCGTCGGGGTTTGTTGCAATTATCCCGATAATTTTATAGGGGTGGTTCTCATCTTTATCTATCGCCTCGACTAATCTTTCGGCATCCGCATTCCACCCTATTATGGCCACGTTTTGGGTCAGTCTGTCTCGGAAACTACTTTTGGATATGCCGTAATAAAAAACGTATCTCCAGGTGATCATTGCACTCACACAGGTAATACTGGAAAGTGCTGCAAAAATCCTTGAGATTGCCGGCTCGAATCGGAAAGCAAGTGAGAAACCGAGAAAGGCCAAAAACCAATAAAAGGTTCCGCGCAAAATTACAGTGGCTGCACGATGGGGTCTAAGTAGAAGTTTCGAATCGTATAATTTTATGGCACAATAAGTTACGATAAGAAATATGGTCCCGAGCAAGAGCACGGGCTGATAGTTTTCAAAATTTAGTGTGACTGGCTCAATGCCGATTTTTCGTATGGGAGACTTAACTCTTATGAGATAACCTAGAGTTAGTCCTAAGTAAGAAACCAAGGCGTCGCCAAGAAATACCACAGATAGTAAGAAGTTCTGTGTCTGTGGATATGTGCGTTTGCTGCGCATTGAAATAGACATACCTATGTGATTGGTTAAGGTAGCGTTTCTTGCGGCCAGGGAAATGCAGCAAGTAAGGAGGGCAGGATTTCACTATTCATGAATGAATCTATTGGCTGATTTGATGAAATTCGTAAAAAGAGTTGCTCCTCTCTTTGGTTAAGACCCTTAGCGAACAAATCACTGATGGCGGAGTGCCAAGGTGGAGTGCCTTCGTTCCCGTAGGTTTTGGATTCATTCCCTACTATATGCCAGAACCACACATACTCAGTCACTCCATTATACGAAAATACTCTATTCTCGCCACGAGGAAGTTGAAACTCTTTGTTTGTTTTTAGATTAACCAGTGGTGCTTTGAAATCAGGCGTTGGGCCTCCTGTTTTTTTAACCCACCCCGCCTGAACCCAACAGACGTCGGGAGTGTGCACGGCGATGAGGCGGTGGGACATTTTACCTGGAGTCCAGTAGGCGATGTAGACGGACAGGCGTTCGCCGGAGGCATTGGTGTAGTCAACAAACACGCCGTCATCGAAATTGAGGATTTCGCCCACCGCCTGCTTAAGTTCCTCCGAATCGGCGATGGGTTTCTCTTTCATTATCCAACCGGCGGGTGCAGGCGGTAGTAAGTCAGCCAAGCGTCCCGTGAAGCGGGGTTCGGGAATATGCGTTGTTCCGTAAAGCACTAAGCCGATGGCTAAGACTAGGAGTGCAAACGATGAGAGGATTGTCCATCTACGCATGAATGAGAATAGTTTGGTTTAGGCGTTAATCCGCTGTCAAAACCTAATGCTGATACTGAAAATTCTTCACAGTCTCGAAGGTAGTCTTGTTATCGGTTAGTGGGTAAGAGTCTTACGCTTGAAAGACGCGACCACTCGGCCTTTGGTGCTGTTTTATGCGTGTTGCCTTTTTTCTTCTTGGGCTTGGGGTAGGGTTAAGCGGGCTCGCTCACAGCGATGCGGCTTCCTACGACACGGCTGTATCTGCGGTGCAGGCTGCGGCCATTATGCCGAAAGTGGAGCTAGCGGCGCGAGCCGGGCATTCTGGGGATTGGTTGAGGCTTCGCGGTCTCCATGGGGTGCAGACGGATCCGGAGAAGCGTGCGGCCGAGCGTGAAGCCCTGATGGCTTTGCGCGGCAAGGGGTATCGCTTGGTCTGCATGGTTCGCTGTGATCCGGCGGATTGGTCGGCCCTTCGACCCGGGAAAGGTCCAGGTAACCGTGCGCCGCTCGACTTACGCGAGGGTTTTGGCCGAGGCCGGGATTTGGCTGAGGCCTACGGTGATCTGGTGGATGTGTGGGAATTTGATAACGAGCCCGATATCATGTCTTTTGCGGATAACGCGGATGTATTCGCCGCTTACCACAAGGCTATCGCGCAAGGCTTGGAAAGGCGCGACAAGACGGAGGCGGCCGGGGGCGGGAAAAAACGGCGCGAGACGCGAGGCGTGAGCGGTGAAAGCGGGGCGCACGGGGGGCGGGCTATCGTTTTGATGGCGGCGCCGGGGCTGCCGCCGGGGCCGCATTTTCAGCAGCTAGGGCGGAATGGGTATTTTTCCTACACGGATGGCTTTAACTTTCATTACTACGGCTTCGCGCGGGATTTCGAAGGGGTTTACGACCAGTTTCGTGACGCGGTGGGGGCTTCGGGCACGGGGGGCGGGGTGATACCTCGAGGGGCAACGACCGAGACGCGGCGTTGGCCGGTGTTTATCACGGAGTGGGGTTATAGCCTGCTCGATGCGGTCGAGGCGCGCACCAAAGAAGGGCGGGTGCGGCAGTGGGAATTTTTCCAGGATGTCGCCCGGCAAACGGAGCGGCTGGGGGTGGCGGCGCCGATGGCGTTTTTGATTCCGCCCTATTTTGAGCGCAACATGAAGGAATTTGGTCTCACCATGACGTCTGTGGCCGGGTTGGACTTCCGGCCGGAGGATTTTGGGGCGAAAAGGACCGAGCCTTGGATGGCGGGTATCGGTCAAAAATGGGCTGATGAAGGCTGGCTGGCCTCGCCGGCCCTGGCCTGGCTGGAGGCTCGGGCGGCCGAGGGTGGATCTCGACGCACGCACGACTGGGTGGTGCGCACGGAAAAGGCTTCGCCGGTGGTCATCGATTTTATCGCGGGTTGGGCGACGCAGGCGGTGAAGGCGTGCGACGGCTATTTTTTATGCGATATGGATTATCTTGATGGTCAAAAGCTGCCGCGACGGCTGGGGCGGGGCACGGTGGTGTTGTATAACTTTGGGACTGAGGCGGCGGACGTAAAACTGCCGTGGCCGGCGGAGTTACTGCCGATGGATGCGGAGGGGCTGGTGACCGGCAGTTGGCATCTGGAGCCGGGTGAGCGGCGCGAGGTGCCGGTGATGGCCTCGGTGGACGGCGATGGTTACCGGCCGACCGAGGTGGCCTTGGCGGCGGAGGTGCAGGTCGGCGGGGTCAGCACCCTATCGCGCTGGGCCAGCCGGTTTTATCCCAATCCGGCTGGTATGCTGGAAGCGGCGCGGCGGGATTTTCGTTTCGCGCCGGAAGCGGCGGCGGCGAACCGGAGCCGTTTGGAGCGTCGCCCTTTGGCGCCCGAAGAGCCTGCGCTGCGGCGGGATGGCCGCTGGCTCGTGACGGAGGGCGTGGCGGTGGAGGAGATCGACGGCGGCTGGCGGTTTCACATAACCCGCTTTCCCGGGGTGGGGCTGCGCCCGGCGGTGGCCGAGCTACCCTTGCCGACGGGGTGGCATTTCGAGTCGGATGAAGTTTTCTTGTTTAACTACCGCCTGCTGGATGGGCCGGGGGCGGTAGAACTGCGCTGGGATCATCCGGACGCCACCCGGCGGCGGCAGACGGGTAATTTCGGTATGATCGCGGAGCCGTATTTCCGGACGACCGACGGGAAACTGTTTTCGGCGGGCTCGCGACTCTCGCCGACTGTCCGCTGGGGGCGATTCCAGCATGGAGCGGAGGCGTTTGGTATGCGCTTCCTAGGCCGGACTACGCCGCCGTGGCGGTTTGAGGAAAACCAGTCGGCTGCCTTGGTGTTTTTCTTACGCCCGAGTCGGCTGCCGGCGGTTTTGGAAGTGCAGGATCCGCATCTCGCGAGCTGGACGGTGGGCGGACGCTGAGAGGGTTTAAGGAAGTATTACAACGAAGGGGGCACGGACTAGTCGCAGTCCGGCTTCTTGGCTGCGTGGTTCACCTGTTCGGATAGTCTTCCGTTCCGCTTGATATAGAGGGAGCACTGCAGCGCGGCGCGGAAGCTAGCCACTCAGTGCTCGCCGGCGACGCGGGGTGGGGTGCGGAGGGTGCGCAGGTCTTCAAGGATGCGCAGGCTCTCGCGGAGGTAGACGTCCATTTTGGCGTAACGGGTGTCGCTATCGGCATCGGAATTCTCCTCGTCGAGGTTCTCCTCGTTGGCGGGGTCATCAGGCTTTTTATCGGCCTTAATCCGCGGGGGTGGCGGGGGGGAGACGAAGAACTCAGTGAAGGGGTAGGCATCGGCGGTCTCAAGGGCCTTGCGGGTGGTGGTGCTTTCGTCGCGGAAGGCCTTGTCCGCGACTTTGCCGGCGCGGCGTTGTTCCAAGTTTAGCGATACGGTCTTCTCGGTCTGACGCTCCTTAAAGCGGGCGATGGATTTTTTCAGCAGGGCGAACTCGGGCAGGTGTTCCAAGCGGTCGGTGCTGCGGGCGCGGAGGATGGCGAGGGCTTCGGGTGGCAGTTTGGTGGCTTCGTAAAGGCTGGGGGAGATCTCATCCCAAGCGAGGGCGTGCGGCAGGTCCTGTTCACCGATGGGAAGAAACTCGTCAACCGAGGGGATAACGAGGTCGGGCACGACGCCTTTCAACTGGGTGGAGGCGCCGCTGGGGAGGTAGAATTTTTGCACGGTCACCTTGGTGGCGCCGGCGGTCTGCCCCTTGCGGGCGAGCTGTGGGATGACGTTGCCCATTTCGATCACGGTTTGGACGGTGCCCTTGCCGTGGGTAGAGGTGTCGCCGATCACGAGGGCGCGGCCGTAATTTTGGAGGGCGCCGGCGACGATCTCGGAGGCGGAGGCGCTGAAGCGGGATGTCAGGACCACGAGTGGTCCGTCGTAGGCGACGGCGGGGTCACGATCCTCCTCGATTTTGACTTCGCCGGCGTAGTTTTTCACTTGGACCACGGGGCCAGAGGGGATGAAGAGACCGGTCAGGGAGACGGCTTCGCCGAGCAGGCCGCCGCCGTTGCGGCGCAGGTCGAGAACGAGGCCCTCGACCTTTTGTTCCTTTAGGCGAGTGATCAGGGTCTTGATATCCTCAGTGGCGGAGTTCTGGTCTTTGGAATCACGGCTATCGCGCCCGTAAAAGGTTGGCAGGGTGATTACCCCTAGGGAGCGGAGTTGGCCGTCGGTGCCGGGCACTTGGAAAACGGCGGCGTGGGCGCGGGCGGAATCCAGGTTAATCAGGTCACGCACGATCGCGATCTCCTTGCGCACGGCGGCGTCTTCGGCGTCGGCGGGTTGGACGAGGAGGCGGACCTTGGTGCCTTTTTCGCCGCGGATCATCTGCACGATGCGACGCAGTTTCATGCCAACTACTTCGACGAATTCGGAATCGGCCTGGGCGACGGCGAGGATTTTATCGTTGGGCTTGAGGGCTCGAGAAAGGTCGGCGGGGCCCCCGGGGATGATCTCTTTCAGCACGCACACGTCCTCATCGATGCTCAGAAGGGCGCCGATACCGAAGAGCTGCAGGCGCATGTTGATGCTGAAATCGTCGTAGGTATCAGGCGAGAAATAGTTTGAGTGGGGGTCGTAGAGACCAGCGATGGCGGTGAGGAAAATTTCGGCGACATCACCAGATTCGATGTCATCGAGATTTTTGAGCAGACGGTCGTAGCGCTTGGCGATTTTCGTGCGCGCTTCTTCCAGGGTTTTTTGGTTCAGGATTTCTTGGAGTAGCTCGAACTTCAGGCGTTGTTCCCAAAGAGTGTCGGCGGCGGACGCATCGACGGGCCAAGGGAGTTCGTGCCGGTCGATCTCGTAGGCGTCCGCACCGGTGAAATCAAACTCACCGTTGAGACGGCGGTGGATCCACTGGATCCGTTCGCGGACGCGTTGTTCGTGGCGGGACTGGATGGCGAAGGCGGCGTCGAGGCGTCCGAGCGTTGCGAGATTCCAGTAGAGTGAATCAGGTCGAAATTTATCCTGAAATTCCTGCAAGTCGGAGGCGAGGAGGAACAGGCGCTGGCCGTCGAGGGCCTTGAATGTATTGGGTATGACTTCGGCGTAGCTTGCAGGCGTAACTTGGTCGCGGTTGAAGTGGACCTCCTCGAGCAGGCGGATGAGTCCGCGTAATTCCAGCGATAAACCTGAAGTAGGTTTTAGTTCCCGTGCCGCAGCCGGGACGGCGGGCGAGGTGGTCGGTATAAGGCTGGAGGGACTAGGTTGCGCGAGTGCCAGCAGCGGTGCGAAAAGCAGAAAGAGGGGCGAACGAAGGCAAAAACGCATGGAAGATTAGAAACGAAGCGGTGGGGAAAGTTGCATGATGGCAAGGAAGTGATCGTTTTAACCCTACTTTAGGTTGCGCCCCGCTTCGGCTAAAAAGGCTCTTTCGGTGGCGCTGAGGGTGTCGTAACCGTGTTCGCTGATGCGATCGAGCAGGCGATTTACCTCGGTGCGGGTGGTGTCGTAGACCGCTGGGTGCGGTTTGGTTGGCTCGAGGTCTACCCGGTAGGCGATCGCGGGGCGTCGACCATCTCGGGTGGCCGAGTGGGGCGTGTCCAATCTGGGTCGAAGGGTATTAAGAAGGGATCTCGGGGTGAGAAAAAGCCGGTGGCAAAGCCAACCGGTCGCGAGGCCGCCGAGATGGGCCGAGTGGGCTACGCCGGAGAGGGCTTCGCGACCGGTGAAGGCGCGGAGCGTTAAACCGGCAAGATCCAGGGCGATGAAACCAATCAGCACCCACCAAACGGGCACGGTTTCTTGCCACAAGGGAAAGCCGACGGGCCGACGGGGATCCTGGGCGACGAACGCGCCCAAGTAGGCCATACCGATACCGGAGGCGCCGATCATGTAGCCGGGGCTAGCGCCGTTTAGGCCTAGCCAAACCAGTCCGGCGCCGAGTGCTCCGAGTATGCTTAATGCGGCCAGCCGGCCTGAGCCGATGCTTTCCTCAAGTGGTCGGCCCACGAAAAAAAGCCCGGTGAGGTTACACAGCAGGTGGAGGATGTTGCCGTGCAAAAGGGCGTGAGTGAGGAGTGTCCAAAAGTATCCGTCGCGAAGGCGCGAGATCGACAAGGCCCCGAATTTGATCTCGAAGTTGGAGTTGCCTCCTATTTCCAGAATTTTTTGCGCCGCAAAAACCACGACCAAGGTGATCAGTAAGCTCCGCAGGAACCACGCGGGGCTGCGACGGGCAGGGTGGTTGAGGGCGTAGGGGCTAGGGGGCATGGGACCGCGCGGTGAACTTAGGGACGTTTGATCAATATACCATTTATCCGTGCAATCCGCTGGAGAAATTCGCGAGGTCGGCGCAGTTCTCGGTTTTTTGGCTCGCTGGCTTAGGCCTAGCAGGTTTGGTGCGAGTTAGGGAGTGGGCGTGTGACGTGACCGCTTGACAGCCAAGGGCGCGGGCTTTTGCTGCGGCCTTCCATGGCTAACAAATCCGACAAGTGGGATCAGAACACCGGCGGCAAGTTCTATGTCGACCAGCAATGCATCGATTGCGATCTCTGCCGCGAGACTGCCCCCGCGTTTTTCACGCGTCATGACGAGGGAGGCTACTCCTTCGTTCACAAGCAACCGACCACCGAGGAAGAGATCTCGTTGTGCCGCGAGGCGCTTGAGGGCTGCCCGGTCGAGGCTATCGGTGAAGACGGTGACGCCTGAGTCCTCTGGTTCCGCGCTACGACCGCATTTCCCGTTTCTTCGTCCCGCGTCTCTTTGGCGCGGGATTTTTTGTGTTCGCCCGCTTGAGTTAGTCAGTGGGTAATTTGGTTAATGCGGATTTCCTAGCTGCTTTACTAAGCGCTTGCCTCACGGAGGTCGCACGGTTTTGGCTGCGCGATCATGTGTATCCTAATCCGCCTCTCTCGGGTATTTCTAGCTGTCGGCCTAGGTTCCTTGGGTCTGGTCTTGGCAGGTGAGATCCAAGGTCTGGGCAACGCCACAGATACGGTGCAGCTAGAACCTTTGACGGTTTTCTCGGACCGGGTGGCGCTGCAGGAGCCAACGGGCACGTTTGCTGCGCTGGTTTCGGCGTTGCGTTTCGAACCGCGGGTGGATGTGCAATCGCGTGGCTTTGCCGAGGGGCAGGCAGATGTCTCTATTCGGGGCGGCACTTTTGAGAACACCGGGTTCACGATTGGCGCGCTACCGATCTATGATCCACAGACCGGGCATTACTCGGCTGAGCTGCCGGTTTCGCCATTTATGTTGAGTGCGCCGGAGGTGCGCGTGGGGGCGGAGCAGGCGGCGGTTGGTTTTAACGCGACCGCGGGCGGAGTGGCATACGGTTGGCGACCG
>Ga0214921_10000797_pt1 | contig 56047 bp, 49 predicted proteins | sample LL1505_MetaG_FD_177992 | JGI IMG/M metagenome (GOLD analysis project Ga0214921, IMG submission 177992) | Freshwater microbial communities from Lake Lanier, Atlanta, Georgia, United States - LL-1505 | ecosystem: Environmental > Aquatic > Freshwater > Lake | place: USA: Georgia | collected... | reverse complement strand
ATAGGTTAATATGATAGGTTAATATGATAGGTTAATATGATAGGTTAATATGATAGGTTAATATGATAGGTTAATATGATAGGTTAATATGATAGGTTAATATGATAGGTTAATATGATAGGTTAATATGATAGGTTAATATTTTCTTTATATTTTAATTTAATTTTAGCATTTTTGTATAGTAATTATAAAAATTTGAAATGTTTTTATTTATAGTTTTGTAGTACAATATTACGTTTTCAAACAAGTTTGATTGCAAAGATGGCTCAAGCAGAAATATCAAAGCAGACAACAACTGAAGATGAAATAGTTTTCAGCCTGACAAAGGCAGATATGAATAAAATCAAAAGCGATTTCAATCGTGCACACTGGAACAATCTTAGTGAGTTGATTATAAACCTAATTTCTTTGGATTGTGAAATCTTTGGTGGTGCTGCGCGTGATATTGTTTATCGTGATTACTATACCAATATTTTCTATAAGAAATATGCAAAGACAATTGATGATAATCCACATGCAAGCGCAGAAGAATATGATGACCCGAATTTGTTTCCAGAAACTTATGCTGGTCGCACACTTTTGCCAACAGATTTGGATATTTTCATTAAGGGTAATGCAAATTTTGAAAAGGTTTGCAAATATCTTAAGGAGACATACAAATGTAATGTTTATAACAATAAAGAACATGCAGAACCGCGTGAACCATACTTTATCGAAACTAATCCAGAATTGAAAACTGTTTTGAAGTATTACCATATCGTCATCAACGGTTTGGCCAGCACAGTACAATCACGACGTTTGTTTGGAGTACTCAATATTTTTCTCCCAGAAACAATTAAAAAACAATTCGTAAAGGGTTGTGTAATGAAGCTTGATGTTATTGTTTTGGCAGACAATTGGAAGGAAGTTAATTTGAATAATTACAATGAGTATGATTTGAGTCCACCTTTCAATAATCCAGATTTTCGTTGCAATCAACTTTCTATTGTCAAACAAACAGAACCTACAAAATGGCCATATTACAAGTTGAAATCAAACTGGACCTTTATTCCATATTTATATGAACATAAGTTTGATGGTATTATTGCATGTATATCTGAAGAAATTAAGAAGATTCAGTGTGAAGCAGACAACTTGAAAATAATTACAGATGACATTATTGCGAAACGTGCAATTCCAGTTATTTCTACTAGACTAGTTGCGCCCTACCGCATTGTAAAGATGGAAAAGAAAGGATATACTGTTGATATTGTATCAATGTTGCCTAAACAACTGGTTCATAAAGCACCATTGCTACCTGATGACAAATGTATTATCTGTTTTGAAGAGTTTAAATCATGTTCAATTATGTTGAAGCCTTGTGAATGTTCAGGTTTGATGCATGCAGTATGTTGGGCACAATTTGTTAAGATGGAAAACACAAATCATCGTTATCATAATCGTTGTCCTAATTGCCGAAACCAACAAGATATTTGTATTCGATATTCCGAAAACGTTAATACTTGTAAATTGACAAATATGCTATCTGCATTGGAACATTATCAAACAGATGTCGAAATGCGACCCTTTCGCGCAATGGTTTGTAATATGTGTACACGAACACATCGAGATACTTACAACTATGAACAAGACGATGTAGATTAGTTTTCAAAAAAAAAACATTTCCATAGCAATTATGATTGTAATTGTATTTTTTTGGATATTATTGGTGTTTTTTTTAAAAAAAATTGAATTATTTTATATGAATAGACTACAGTATTTTTCAATATCAATCAATATCTATCAATGGATTTACTTGAGGCTCTAGCAGAGATGGAAATAGTAGAACAACAGAATGCGGTTCCTACACCAATTCTAAATCCAGATACAAATCCAGATACAAATCCAGATACAAATCCAGATACAGAATCAAAAGTAATGCAGACTATAATTAATAGTCGTGTAAATTATGCGAAATGGGTTGCGTTGGTAGAATTGTATAAAGTAATATGTAATTCTGGAGGAATGATTTTTGGTGGTGCAACTCGTGATTATATTAAACGTACTACGGCTGCTAATAAGTTTTATAAATATTTTATTAAACAAGACTTTCATACAGAAACGTATAAAAAACATTATAATGATGAAAAATGCGATTGTGATACATATGAAGATAGAATTTTGCTTCCTAATGATATTGATGTGTATATTACTGAAAGTAATTATAATAAACTAATTCAAAAGCTGGAAAAAGAATATTATATCTTTAATAGCAATAGTAAAAAACAAGTATGTTATTTCTTGGAAACTAATCCACTTTTTCGTGATGCACTAGAATACAAACAATGTTATATATATTTTTTGAAGGCACTTGGTAATAAATTAATTAATATATTGTTGGGTGAAGATCTAAAACAACACTTGAACATCAAGATTGATTTTGTAATTCTAAAAGATTCACATAAAGAACATCGAGAAGCAGTAGATGGTGGTTTATTGTATCCACCTTTTGGTAATCCAGATTTCGATGTAAATCAACTAGGTATGATTATTGTAGATAATAATATTGAAATTAAAGTATTTCAATCATTACTCAAATTTGAATTTAATACTTATTATGGTGCAAACACAATAAACCCTATTGAAATTATGGAAATTAAAAGTCGGGTTCTTAAAGAAGTTTTTAAGAACATTGAAAATTCTATTGCGGTACCAGTATTTCCAAATGTAAATCAAATTAGAAAAGTATTTGGTGAAGATTATCAACCTCATATAAATTTTCAAAGAGCAGAAAAAATGGCTGATAAAGATTATTGTATTAATGGTGAAAAAACTATTGTAAAATTCAAACATATTAAATATCAACCATTGGATTATATTTGTAATGAAGATGAAAAATGTATTATTTGTATGGATATTTTTACTGAAAAACATAAATGGCTTACATTTGGCTGTGTCTGTAATGTTAAAATGCATTTATATTGTTATGCTAAATATATCAGAAATCCTACAATTGATGCTAGAGATAATATCTTATGTCCACATTGTCGTACCCCAAACCAACACCAATGCCCTTGTACATTGTTGAATTTTATATCATCGTTAAATCATTGGGTTAGGGTATGTGATAGCGATAAAGAATGTAAAAAATGTATTCAAAATAATTTTAATGATCAATGTCTTAAATGGTATTATCAATGTAGAGTTTGTGTATCATAAAAATTACTTTTCTAGAAATACTCTTTTATTGCATTTGCTTTTTTTCTATGTTATTAGTAATTAGTGTAGTAATTAGTGTGATTGTAATACTGTACTATGAACAATAATTCTAGTATACATATCAGTAGTACATCCAATAGTAATACATCGATGGGTGATGATGTATCTTATAATAAAAGGCAATTCTGGGAGTACAAACGTTTATATGGTGGTTCAACTAGTAAAAGTAAAAGTAAAATAAAAAGTAAAATAAATAAATTATCACCATCCCAGAATAAAACTCAAACCCGTAAAGTTTTCCATTTAGTTAATAATAAAATTGCAACTGATAAACATTTGGTAAAAAGATTAACATCGATTTATATTCCACCTGCATATAAGGATATAGTGGTAGCAAAATCTGCGAATAATAAAATTCAAGCAATTGGAACAGATAATCGTGGGCGTCGTCAATATGTATATAATAGTAATTATACTAAAAAACGTAATGATCGCAAATATGAAGATATAATGGAATTAGCTAAGAAAATAAGTGCAATTGAGGCGGATAATGATAAATTGCTTAGGGAACTTGCAAAAACAGATGTTATTCATTGGGATATCCCAGATGATTATATCCCTATAATAATTTATATGTTGCGTACATATCATTTTAGAATAGGTAATGAACGTTATGTTAATGATAATCATTCATATGGTATTACTACATTGCGTGCAGAACATATTAAATGGGATTCTAGCAATTCTAATAAATTTACAATAGAATTTATAGGTAAGAAAGGTATATTAAACCAATTCAGTGATAATAATCCAATAATTGCAAAATTATTTAGAAAATTAATAGAGGGTTCAAAACGGAAGGGTCATGATGGTTTTCTTTTTAAATATACACATGAAGGTAATGTATTATTTATTACTCCAGAACATATTCAATCTTTTTTTCAGGAAAAATATAAATCGTATATTACACCTAAGATGTTTCGTACTTGGTATGGAAATTACCATTTATTAGTATGTCTGCGAAAAATGTTTAATGAAGGTAAGCTAAAACCACGTCTTAAACAAATGGAAAAAAATGAAATAATTAAACAATGTAGTGAACACGTTTCTAGCAAACTGAACAATACCCCTACTGTTAGCAAACAATCCTACATTGATGACAAAATATTAGAATTAGTTATGCGGAATCCATATCGATTAGCCAGTACTATTCCAGATACTAGTAATGGACAACATCAATTCCTTTATAAAATTATATTAAAATTGCGACATTAACCTAACCAAGGGTTTGCTAGAATACATCTTTGATTAATAAATGCAATACCATATAATACTAATATACATCCAGTATTACGGTCGCCTTCAGTTTCACCATTAGATACTAATATATTGATTACATCTAATACTTTGTCTAGTAATGCATATTTATCACTTCTGGAACCTAGTATTTCTGGCAAATTTTGAAATAAATTATGTGTTTTAGAAATTTTATATTTTGCAGTGTTGTTTAATCCAAATTCAAAATTCCATAAGCTAGCTAATTTTTTATAGAATATTTTAATATTTTTAGGTTGTTCATCTAATAACCATGTTGTGTCTGTAAAATATCCTTGAAAATCTATTTTTTGAAAGATTGAAAAACATTTATTACGAATTGTTGTTTTTGCATCTGTTATGGGTATATTTTGAGAGAGGTTATTATTTGTAGTTGCTAGTGAAAATTTATGTTTTGTATATAATCGTATTATGTTTAGTTTTGTTATACCATCTATTATAAAACGGGTATAGGGATTGAATATTTTTATTTTGTTGTAATGATTAAAAAGTGTTTTTATAAATTGTCTATAACATAAGTTGCTAGAATGTTTTTTAAAATTTTCATAATAATTTTCATCAGATTTGAAAATTAATTCAATAGCACTATCAATATGATAACCATATACAAACCCGGTATCATCTTTAAAAGAGAAGAAATTGCATTCTGGGATATCTTTTATTTCATCAAGAGATACAAAATCACTATCATTTACACATATTGTTCTATTATGTAAGGCAGGACCTTGTAATTTAGAATTAAATTTAGTTAGTGATTTTTTAATCCATTTTTGTAATTTAATTATTTTATCTATATTGAGATTAACATTTATTAATGTTTCGAATAAAGATACTAATACATTAGTATTGTTTACAGCTAACATAAATCGTGAAACATCTTGTTTTTTAATTAAGTTATAATATTCTAGAGATGCTAGAATACGCGAACTTGGATAATAATCTATTTTACTATTTTCAATATATTCTAATAATTCAATAGGTCTATTATTTTCCCTAATATTATCTTTAATATATGTTTTCCTTTGTTGCAAATAATTCAAATAAACACTACTCGTTTCCAATGTTTTATGAAAATTATAACGTGTATTATTAGTATTTTCTAGAATATCATTATTGTGTTCGTGCTTTTGCTCTTGTTCTTTCTTTTCTGCATTATTTGCTAAATAACCATTATCATCGAATATTGGAATGGCTATATTTTTATGCTTACCGCAAAAATTACTTATTTTAATCTTATTTGGACATTGTATTAATTCTGTTTTACTTTTATATGCTTTACACAGAGACATTTATTGTGAGTATTATTAGATAATGTATTTTATAACTTTTATTCTTATACTAAACTAATAAAAAAATAAGAAAACGATATATAAGTAAAAATATAACTAAAATATAAGTAAAAATAATCATTAAAAAATTATTTATCTATTTTTCCAAATATTTTTTCCAAATATTTTTTCCAAATATTTTTTAATTTTTAGAAATGAATTGTGCAATGGAAATAATTTGTTTATCACGATATTCCCATTTACTACCCCCAATCTTTACATTAATTATATCTCCTTTTTCTAGCTGTGCAAATTCTGTATTACCTAAATGATGGTGTTTAAATAGATATATTTCTACAGGTGATTTATCTGGATTATCAATATAACATATAATTTGCGATTTATCAATATTACCTATATTGCATTGAACAATGCTACCAATAACAGGATTACAAATATCTGCGGTATATTTAACTTTATAAGTAGTTATACCATCAAAATTTGCATTGTTAATAATACCTAGAGAACGCATAATAATTTTTACACTATCTGGCATAACATATCCAATTTTAATACATTTGCCTTCTACTTTTTTTCTTAATTTAAGTAAAATAATATCATCAATTTTACTATTAAGGTCTGTAGGTTTTAGATAGATAAACTCATCTAGAATAACATTTTTGTATAATTCATTTTTTTTTGTTTTTGATTGTGCTTCTTCATCATCAGATTCTGTCTTATGTACAACATATTGTTTCATAGTTTTCAATTCACTAAACTTATCTTTACCGGTCATTATAATATTATTTAGAATTTATATATATAGCTATATTTTATTTATATTGATATTTTATATCATAAATTAAATCAATTTTTATAATTCAATTAATTCAAAAAAATCTAATGATTAATGCCTATGAAAATCCACCAAAGTAAATTTCATATTCTTCTGGTGTATAATACCATTTTTTCCCATCAACTTTCATTATATCATTACGTTTTAAAAGCATTTCAATATCATTACATAATACATTCTTGTTCATTAGTAATGCTTTATTCTTTAGTATCTTGTCATCTAATCTATTAAGTTTTTTCTTAATTTCGTTAGTTTTTTTAGTAGCACATGTAATACCACTTGCTGATTTTTTCTCACCCTTAGTAATATCTGTAATTTTAAATAATGGTACTTCACGTCCTTTCTCATATTTCAGATAACCATATAATTTACTATTAGGTGTTTTTGTTAATATTTTTTTGCGTTGTTCGATAACTTTTCTTAAATTACCTTGATTTTTTTCAAATTCTTTATTAGCATTTAAGATATAAAGCTCTAATTTATTTTCATTTTGAATAATAAAACCATATATACTTTTTTTAATATCTGTTTCTGGTTTACTATCTGGAAATACATCATTTAAATAAACAATATGACTTTTTATAATATTTTCAAATTTATGTTCATTTTCAGATAGTCTTATTCCGTGTACAATTTTTTCCAATATATTTTTAATAATTACTAATTTATATTGATATACTAACTTAGAAAATATTAAATCTAGGATTTCATCAAATTTAATTTTAACATTAAATTTATATTCTTTCTGGTATATACCATAAAATACCTTTTCAATAATTTCAATAGTACTCACTAAAATATCCTCATAATTTAATTCTTCTGTTTCAACTAAACGTTTTTGTTCTTCACCTAATTTAGTTATAAACGTTTTTAAATCAACATCAGATTTTAAATTAGGAGGTTTCATACTTTGTTTTTGTATTGACATATTTGGCTCTAAATTACCTTCTGGTATAAAACGTAAATATTCACCACTAACTACTATTTTACCACTTCGACCAAATTTATCAGTAATTACAATATCATTATTAATTATTTCTTCAATTGCACTAGTGAATGCATCTTCATCTTCCCATATATTTTCTTCTTCTTCTCCAGAATGTACACTCATTAATTGATCGGTTTGATTTGATTTATATGAATGTTGTATATGTTTTTTTGTTTTTTTTACTTCTATTTTTTTAGTTTCTTGTTCACCATAAATTAGTTTTTTCAAATATTTTCTTAAATTATCAATCTTTATATTAAATGTTGTAGCCATTAATTGCATAATTAAATTCTTATATTCATCAACTTCTTTATCATAATTAAATTTCATTATAGGCGTTTGCATTGTAGTATCCCCAGTGTGCTTTAATACTTTATCATTAGCACTACATTTAAACGAACAATCCTTCATATAAAAACAACTTCTAGAATATGCTGTATCTGCTAAACTTACTTTAATCTGCTTATTATGTGATGTTTTTAATGGTATTAACTGTTTATAACGTTCTGTATCATAAATATTAACATCTTTTGTTAAATAACAATCAAATGCATTTTCCTTTAAAATCTTTTCTATTACACCCGCCTTAATAGCTTTATTCTCACAAATTTTATAAATAGTTAAATCAATCGATTCGCGGTCATCTAATGTTGCAGCATACTGATAAACTGATACATTACGTTCTTGTGGTGGTAAATGTAAATGACTACCTGTTCGAATAACACGTCCAATACTCTGTTCCGTCAAATTAATATTATGCCACGGGTCTAAAATATGTGCCTCACGATACCCAAACAAATTCAACCCCTCCGACGCTTTACTCGACCCTATAAACACTTTAACTGAGGTTTCTCCAATCATTTTACGACGTTTATCAATATATTCTCGCGCATATGCAGATAAAGATTGATTGCCGGTATAAATTATATAATCACCACGATATTTTTTGTCTTTTTCATTACTTTCCAATAATGGTGTACCGTGTTGTTTATAACGTTTAAATCCGTTCATTTCCAATGCAAATGCAAGTGGTATTACACCTGCCGAATTGAAATATGTATAAATAAAAACTGGACCATTACTTTGCATTGCTAATTCTACGGCTTGTGCAATTTTAGCACCCCAATTATAGAGTTCTGGTAATTTAAAACGTTGTGCGTATTTAGGGTCGTTAAATTCGTATGTCCATTTTTGAGGTTGTTTAGTTGCTATTTGATTTAATCCTAAATCACCTACTGCTAGTTTAATATTATTATTACATTCATCTAATGTTTGATAGACAAAATTACTAATTTGACGTTCAAATAAATATGCAACTGTTTTTTCTCGATATTCATCTTGTATACTACTAATAGTTTTCTCTGATGGTTTTAATCTAGATATTCTAGATTTATATGTTGTAGTAGAAGTAGTATCTAATTCCGAATCATCAATATCAGTTAGGTATGTATCAAATATACTATGTTCACTTGACATTTTATCTAGTTCTTTTTCATCTATTTCTGGAATCTTATCAAATTTAACGTGATAATTTAATATATCTAATTGCGCACCACGTAATGGACAATCTACCAATTCTAGATGCTTTATTTTATCTGACTTTGCTAATTTCTTACCACTAATATCTTTATTTGGATATGCATCCAAATGTACCAACTTATTAGGAATATTATAACGTGCCGGAATACGAATTGGAAAATCATATGGATTATTACCCCTCAAATAAGATATATATCCCCTAGTATTAGCCTCTAAAATATCACGACCATTTGGCTTTAAATTACCTTCATTATCAAATACTTCAATCTCTTTTATTAATGGACGCTTATCGTTCAATAGAAAATAATTTATTAAGCTTATAATATTCTGAGGTTGGTCATAAATTGGTGTTGCACTAAGGAATATCAATCGTAAATTCATTGCATATTCTAATACTATTTTCAATTGTGGAGGTACAATCTTTGCATCTTTTTCATTATTATCACGTAATTCATGCGCTTCATCAACTATTATTACACTGTTATTAAACATTTTTTGGACTACTTGTTTAGTTTTTTCCGCCTTGATTACCGGGTCTTCAATATTGCGTGTTTTGAAATCAATTTCTCTTTCTACCCGACCTGCCCATAATTGGGCACCTGAAAATTCATATATATTACGGATTTCTTTATCAATTTTTTGCCTTAATTGGTCGCAACTTGAATTATTACCACTCATACAATTTTTAATTAGTTCTGCGTGTTTAGGATTTTGTAAATAAGTATCCCCCGTACATTGATTTAATTGTTTTCGCTCATGTACTACGTTGATATCAAATATTTGACGTTCTAATTCATCAGGTCTAATAACATATATTTTACTATCAGAATTTTGTACTAATGTTTTTAAGGCTTCGGCTATTGTGATTGCAGTACAGGTTTTACCTACACCCATTTCGTGATAAATTAGTATACTACGATAAGGGGTATATGGAGACATAAAGTTTCGCAACATCTTCTGGAATGGTTTTAAAATGTAAATATTAGATTCGTGTTTTTTACTATCTTCTGGCATAGGAATATTTGTTTCATATGCATTATATAAGTCATTAAGACGTTTTTGATTAACAGTAAGCTTATATTTTTTGAAAATATTATGAGATGCAATCTTATGACTAAAATTAGGGTCTAAAATACTAGGATAATATTTGGTATATTTATGTGTATGGATAGGTACATCTGGTTTAGGTTTAGTAGAATGTTTCTTAGTTATTGTATATTTCTTTCTAGCAACCATTTTTTACGGGATTCTTAGATTTCTAATATATGAATAGATTTATTTGGATTGTAATATAATTTTTAAAATAATAAAAAATATAAGAAAGAATTATTGTTGAATTTGTAAATTATTAGTAAATCTAACTAAACACAAATCATCTTTTGACTTTTGTAATGGTTCATTAAATAATTTTGTTCTAATTTCCTGTCTAGTTTCATCATCCGGATTATAGCTACTACATAATAAATTATATTCTGCATATTTTTTTTTCTCATCTCGATTACATATAAAATCTATATCACCTACTGATAAATCATGTGATTGTTTTGTTGAAAAATATCTTAATTCACATTGTTCCATTTCATTAAAAAATTTAAATCGTGGAGTATCTTGAATATAATTATAATTAACATCATTATCTTCATTATCTAATAATAAATCATTAGAATCATTTTCATCACGTATCCAGGATTCATCCTTAATACTCTGGTCAGATAGAGATACTTTACTAAAATCTTTTTTATAATTATTTATGTCTTCTATGATTTTTTGTATTAATTGTAAACATTGATTCTTATAGTCAGAATTATTTATTTTTTTTTTCAAATTAGTAAAATGTTCTTTAATAATACTGTTTTCGCTTTTAAGTTCTATTAGATTAGAAATTTCATCTAATATTTTTTTATCATTAGATTGTTCTTCAATTCGTTTAAGATTTTTCCATATTAATAATTGATGAGGTATTGATAAACTATTTTTACAAGAAAAAAATATTCTTCTTAATAAAAATATTGCTTGTGTAATAAGTTTTTTTTTGAATTCTGGCTCTCTAATATTATCCAATTCTAAATTACTATTAACATAAGTCATGCTATCTTTATTAAGATTACGTTTATGAAAACTATTGTTTTCCATTCTAGAATATACTGATTTTAATGCTAATACTAAACCGTTAGGACTTTTTAACATTCTTATTTTTTCTTGATTAGAAAGGTAATCTATATTTTCCATACCAAATGGATATACCAATTGCATATTTGAAATAGTATTATTTACTACACCGTTATTTATATTACCATTATTAATATTAACCTGTAAATTACTATTACTATTTATAATGTTATCAAAACTAGTATTTGGAATAGATATTTTCGGAATAATACTATTTATTGAATTATTATTTCTAAGAATATTTATAATGTTTCCAATTATATTCATTACATTTTCTAAAGAACAAATTAATGTATTATTTTTTTCATTTGAATTATTCAATTTAGTTATATGACCTAATAGCAAATTAATTATATCTAATGTATCTGATGTATCTGAATCTGATATATTTGATTTAATATTAATTTCAGTATTACCATTAGTAATACTATTATTATTGTTTTGATTTATTGCTTCTTGAATTGGAATATTATTTTTATTTTTGCATATTGTATAATGCCTAATTAAACTATTTTTTGTAGCATAAGTTTTATTGCAATATTGACACTCTATTTCCAATACACTTTTATTTACACCACATTTTTTCTTACTATTTTTATGACGTAATAATAATGATTTATATTCAAACTTTTCTTGACAATCCGTACAAGTTAAATCATCCATATCTAATTAAGTTTCTTGAAAATGTATAAATACTACTTGTAAATAAGATAATAATTTGCAAATAATAATACTATTAATATATAATAATTAGTGTAGTTTAAGTTATATTATATAGTATTTAAATAATAAATCTAAATTAATAAATATTTGTAAAAGATACATTTTAACATTTTCAATATTGTAAATGTAATTATTATATATATTTATATTGTCATTTGTATTGTCATTTATATCAAAGTTTATGTAAAATACAAATCCATATTATTTTGTAAATGTTATTTGTAAATGGATATGTAGAGAGGGAGGGGGGAGATAAATGTTATAGTTTTTACAATATATGAATAATATATTTGTATGAATAAATTAGTGTTTTATATGTGTTTTATTAAGAAAAATTGATTTCTATAACATTTTATAATAAAAACTATTACAATAATGTCTGTTAGCAATTATTTGGCACCACATTGGCCAAAATTTAATGGAAAATATCCAGAAGATATGACATTTGAAGAAATTAATGAATATATTGCTAAGGATGATTTTCTAAGTGTTAAGAAAATTATTTTATATAGTCGTGGATATTTACCGATTAGCCAATTATCTAATGCATTGGTAGAGAAAAATGCTGTTGAAACTATTAATATATTACTTGAATTTTTACCACAATCTGCAAGAGATATTCTAAGAGATTCGATATTTGCAAATTCTGTAGAAATAGTAAAACATATTACAAAAAATAATAAAAATTGTATTAACAAAAATGATATAGATTATATGTTAGCATATAATTGGAAACCAGAAATTAGAGAAATACTACTAGAAATTTTATATCCAAAAGCTATAATCAATAATTAATGTTAAACTATTTGGTTATATTTATTTTAGACTAGATTAAATATCCAACAATCATGAAGATTATAAAAAAAATCAGGCACATCACGACACAACACATGGGATGGACGGGACAATACATAAGGCTACAGAGAGACGACCATCCCGATCTTCAACACGTCGGCGTAAGTGGGCTTGGGCTTGTGCATGGGTTGTTCTTCGAAATCCGGCACAAAACTCTTGCAGGGGCTCCCACATGCGAGGCAGGGCCCCGCAGGTAGAGCATCCAAAATGACGCGGTACTGCCAGAAGTTAGTGCACTTACCACAATTCGAACAGCACGAAACCGCGTACACAAATTCATTGGGATTGTAAGACGACGACATTCTCGTGTTTTGGGAAATAATAATATTATATTAATATAACATATTCAATTTTTGATAAAAAAACTGTTTTTTACCATTTTTTAACATTTTTTATTTTCTATTTTCTATTTTTACATTATCCTTTAGCCGACCATATGTTTTCCAAACAACGCTCAGTTAAAGGATAACTCCAGTAAACTGTATATGTATGTGATTAGCTTCATTAACCAATCAACCTATAATCGTTTACAGAATTCCAAAATATTTACCTACATTCATTGGACTTAAACTATATGGAAACTCAATAGGGTTCCCCTTAGAACTTTTTAACACCACTGTTTCCCTGCATTTATCAGAAGGAATACCATTACTATCAGTTGGACAAGGTTCTACTACTACGTGTAAACGTGCATTTTCACATACACCATTAGAAACATGTTTATTATCATATTTCATATATGCATTGACAAATTGCGGGTTAATATCAGTTAATTTCAAATAACAATCAAAATAATCATTCATAAAGCTATCTCTAGGTGTTTTAAATATATATATGACAAAACATATGAGAGTTATTATACTAAGGAATAATATAATATATTGCTTGTTGGCATATATAGATTTGTTTATTTGCATTCTAGCAGAAGTATTATTATTGAGTTAGATTTGAAAATAAAAATAACAAAAAATAAATAATTGTTGTCAAGGACGGGGATCGAACCCGTGCGGACTTGAAATCCAGTAGAACACACAATAAGCTTACAACTTATCTTGAGTCTACCGCCTTAACCACTCGGCCACCTTGACAATCTATATAAACACTATGTCTTTAAGCCGTTTTTTGTATTTTTATTATTTTTATTATTTTTTTGTATTTTTTATTATTGGAAAATGTTATCAAAAGTTATTAAAGGTTATTAAAGGTTATTAAAGGTTATTTGTATTACAACCAAATTTAACGTTTTTGCCACATTGACCACATCGTTGTAATTGTTTTCCAACATTAAATATACTATATTCTCGTTGATGTTTACATTGCTTTTCTAGAATAGCTTGGTCAGGTGAGGTTTTCTTACAAAACCATCCACAATGAGCACATACACTACTACCATTTTTAGTGGTCATAGTTTTGGCATGGTCGCATAGGATATAAAATGGTTCATGGTCTCTAGTAATTTGGTTTTTCAATCCTAGAGTATCAATTGTATATTTGGTATAATTATCTCCTATACCATTTGGTAATTGTTGTTTAATCATAAGTAATTGTCTCATATTTTGATGCCAAAACGGATATTGTATTTGGAATTGAGGTATTGCTTGTTGAAATACTTGTGGTGGTTGGGAATTAATTAATGAATTCTGGGAAAACGCGCTTTCTAGTGATGCCATTAGTATCTAGTTAAGATATATCTAATTAAGATATATCTAGATATACTTTTTAATAGAAAAAACTTATTTAAAGGATAAAAAATTGAAATTTATTACTTGTACTCATTACATAAATTAAAAATATACAAACGCTAGAATGATATCAAACACTTTTGTATGTGAATGTGGTTGTGGAATTGAATTTATTAAATATTCGAATGGTTGCGATATTTATTTCTTCCACAATGGTATTCTTTTGGATAAGATATTTACTGAACCAAGAATGGTAAATGATAGTTGGAATAATTATATAAATATTAATGAATTTTCAAATTGGGGTGATTTTTGGAATTACATTTGTAACAATTGTAATAATTCGAATGTAATCAAACATTTACATTCTAATTATAAAGATATTGAGATTCCTGATAACGCTAGAATGGAATTAGAATTTATTTGGTGATTTTTGTAATAATGTCATTTGCAATTGATAGTTCTTCTTTTTTTGCATTATCTGTTTTCCTATTCCAAGCCTTAACCAATCCATTATAATATGTTTTTTCCAATTGTTTTGATGTTCTATCCACAAAATGATGAAATACTGCATTCCACTTACTATTCCATTCTCCTTTAGAATAATTACTCATCTTCATTATATAACCATCACCAGAAATATATGGTTTTCTCATAGTTAAACCACCATCTGCCCATAAAGTCATTGAATATACATTACCAACCATTACCCAATCATAACTATCTAGGGAAAATTCCATAAACCATTTATATACTTCATCTGGATGCATTCCTACTAAATTCATAAAATTCCCAACAACCATTAATCTTAATATATGATGAATATATCCATCATTAACTGCCATTTTTATAGCATCATCTACAGGTTTTATACCAGTTGTTCCATTATACCATTCTAGAGTAAGCTTCTTTGAATTATTAAAATAATTCCCTGCACGCATCACATTACCTGCATATTGATATATGTATCGCTGATATTCTCGCCATCCTATTATTTGGCGGATAAAACCTTCATAATTTGCAACACCAATTTGTGCTTTGTGTTTATTATAATAGTTTGTAATTACAGATACGACATCATGTGGTGTAATTAAACCGATATTAAGCATTGGTGTTATAACTGAATGGAAAAGAAAATTTCTCGCAGGTATTTTATTAGTTCCACCATCAATACTATCTTCATATTGACCGAATAAATGAAATCTATTATGACAGAAATGTTCTAACCATTGGATACTCGTTTTATGAGTTATAGGAAATTGGATACTAGTAGCTATAATATCACGTCCTTCTTCTTCAATATATATTGGTTCTAGATTATTAGACCAATGAGTTTGAACATATTTTATTGATTCATCTAAATATTTTTTAGTGTTAGGAGTTGTACTGTCATTTTTAGGTAATCCAGGTACTCTAATATTTGCTGGCATCATATTACGATTTTCAGTATCATAAGTTTTACTATTAGTTAGAATATTAAGTCGTTCACGTTGCCAATTATAAAAACTGGCATGAAAATAACTATCTTTATTCTGTTTCTTACTGTGATAATATGCTAAATCTGCACTGGTACATAAAAATAAAGGTGATTCTAGATATGTTATTCTAGACGTGAAGATTTTTTTATATTTTGCTTCTAAATAAGTATCTATGGGATTAAATAAGAGTATATCCGTATGTGATTTTTTAATTTTAGAATATCCAGATTTGCTAGTCAATGATTTGTATTCTAGATACTCTAATTTTATGTCTTTAGGAAAAACTTTATTATTGTGTAGATGTTCATTGAGATAATCAAAATAATATCTCATAGTTGCACGATGATAGATTAATTTTAGTTTATTAAAATTAAGTTTTTTTTGTCTATCTCCAAAATAAACAGGTTCCTCCAGAATATAAATTGTTTTAAGTTGGTCAATATGGGGTTTAATATGTTCTAGAAGAACATCAAATTGAAAAAGATGTATTGGTAAGATTAAAAATGCATTTGTTTGCTTTAATAGTTTCAAAGAATTCATTATATTTTACTTGTAAAAAAAATATTTAATTTATAATATCTTTATTTTTATTTTTATATAGAAATGTTTCTTATATTATTTTACACTATTACAAATAATTTTACAAATAATTAACTATTAGTAATGTACTATGGTAATTTTCTCATCAAAGTCAATGAATTGTAAAAGTTCTTCTGCATTATGATTATCACACCATTCTAGAAATGGTTGTAAATTATGAATCCAACAATCATCAAAATCAATAAATTTTAGTTTGCTATATTGCCAAAAAGGCTTAGTAGAACCAAATATCCTATCACATCGTCTATTTGTATCAGTAATTTCTTGTTGAGTCATATGTTTATTATCATTTCTAATACTTTCTAGAATATCTTTAGAAATATAAATAAACATTGATACACGTCCTGTCTTATTAATATAATCTTCATGTGAAATACCATCCCTAAATCGATTAAATGCAAATATGAAACCATTCACATGATGTACTGGGTCGTGAAATCCTGCCCGAAAATCAGCCATTTTCCAAGCATCAAATAACATTCTAGTAGTTATAGTTGTATTCTTTTCTGGTGTTGTAATAATAGACTTAAGTTCCTTCATTTTTGGTGATTGTTCAATACGAATATTATCAATATTATCAATACTTTTCAAAATAGTAATTACAGCATCGAGTTTTGCTTCATCTTGCAAATATAGAATAGTACTGCTGTCCATTTGAGTATTTAATATTTAATAAATTTGATAAAATTCAATTTCAATTTTTTAGTAAAATAATATTTTTTAGCTAAATTAAATAAATTATTCCTTGCTAGAATAAGAACTCTTAAGAATAAGTACAAGTATTATTATAGCAATAAGTAGAGTTAATGCGAATATACAAACAGAAATTATAAGATATGGGTATATTTGTTCTAGGATATAGTTAATTAATGGTTTTAATATTTTTTCCTTAATAGGTTTTTTAATATCATCTCCGTCATTGATTTCAATTATACATCGATTAACTAAATCACATAATATAGAACGTAAATCCATTCTAGGGAGATGTGCTTTTATATAATGCTAGAATGTTTTTTAAATTTTATAACATATTTCAAAGATATTCTAGAATTGCGTATTTAATAATACTAGAAAATATGAATAATTATCAGAAATAATTAAATATTAAAATGCAAAAAGCACCAAAGATATTAAATTATAAAAATGTCGCTCTAGAAAAATATGAATATTTACGACCACATAAAGCACAAGCAGGCAATTATCAATCTATTTGCAATTATCGTCTCAGTCGCAATGAATTACTTCCATTTTATTTCGAAACACCAAAATTAAAAACAACATCTGGAATAGTCCGTCTAGATAACAAATTTTACATTGACCTAGAACTACCACAATCCGGCGAAACCAGTTCTTTTTATCAATTCCTATTAAAGAATGATGAACAAAACATTACTGTATGTCATGAAAATTCCAAGGAATGGTTTAGTAATTCTATGCCATTAAATATTGTTGAAAGCTATTATAAAACTCCAATATTACTAAAACCTAATGGTCAAATGCCTATTTTACGATTGCATTTACCAAGTTATAAAGGTAATATATTGACGGAATTATATAATATTCGTAAGGAAAAGATTAATGATATTTTAGCAGTACAAGATGGTGATTATATAGTAGGTATAGTAGAATTTATAGGATTATCATTTCTAAGTCAGAAATTCAGTCCAATTTATGAATTACAGAAAATAAAGATTTTTAAAGATAATGACTATCGAAATATTCCTAGTGGATATATATTTAGTGATATTAGTGATAAAATTGACTTAGAATCGATTCCAAAAAATATTAATGATAAAGTTTTAGAACAACCAATTATTCAATCTCAGGAATCTCAGGAATCTCAGGAATCTCAGGAATATAAACTAATAGCTAAATCAAAGGCAAATATGAATGTTGATATTAATAGTAATGTTAATAGTAATGTTAATAGTAATGTTAATAGTAATGTTAATAGTAATCTAGAAGCCCCTAAAAAAATAGCATTAGAAGATATTAAGATTACAGAAACTAATATATTACCAATTACAAAACAAGTAAATAAGAATGAATCTAATTCTAGTACCAAGAATAATACTATTAGTTTATATGAAATGATAAAGAATACAACATTAAAAGATATTATTAATGATAATGATATATTCCTACAAAATACAAAATTTTTAAATGAAGCAAAACAAAAAAGAGAAAAAATATTAGAACAAATTCATAAAAAGCAAATCAATAATCAAATACAAACATCTTTAACAGCTTTAATATCTATTAATACAGATAATGAAAAAATGAAAACATCAACATTACCACCAACACCACTAATACCACCAACACCATCAATTGCAAATCAATATATTAATAATCTAGATATAAATTATAATTTAGACTTTATCCAGAATACTACAACACATGATAAAACGCAAGATACGTTGAATCTTATAGATATTGAAGATAATTTATCAGATAATGTTGATAATGTAATTGTTGATGAAGATGCAAGTGTTGATGAAGATGCAAGTGTTGATGATATAGTTGTAGATGACGATGAAGATGAAGAAGTTGATCCTATAGAAGAATATAATGATAATGATAATATATCAGATAATGATATTGGAGGTGATGATATTGCAAGTGATGATATTGCAGGTGATGATATTGCAAGTGATGATATTGCAAGTGATGATGGTATAAATTATGACATATTAAACGATTTAGAAGTTGTTGTATTCGACGAGTAGTGATTAGTAAATATTAGTTATTTTTATTAAAAATTTATTTCACTATATAATTTAATAGATTATAAAAGCCTAATATATTTTATATAAAAATGGTTGTTGGTAGAACATCAAATTTTGTAGAAGGATTTAAATCATTTACTGCTGATGACGAATTAATGCTAGCCAATTTAAAACAAGCATTAAATTATTCCTCTGAAAACCTATCTATACCTGACGCAAAACTAAATTTATCATCAAATTCTAAACAAAATGAAAATAATATTAGACCACGCAGAACATCACCTCAAGAACCAAATACAACTATGCCAATGATAATGCCCACTATGGGTTCTACTATGCCTACGATGGGTTCTACTATGCCTACGATGGGTTCTACTATGCCCACTATGGGTTCTACTATGCCTACGATGGGTTCTACTATGCCCACGATGGGTTCTACTATGCCCACGATGGGTTCTACTATGCCCACTATGGGTTCAAAATCAAGTGAAAGTTTTAAAAATATAAAGAAGGTTTCTAGTGGTAGTCAGAATAGTACTAAAGTTTATGATGAAGATGAAAGTGATGATGAAGAAGATGCTGTTCTAGAAGAGGAAGAATATCCTAATAGATTTGAAGAAGAAGCAGAAGAGAAAGAAGAAAGTGAACATAGTAAAACCCGTCGCCAACATCAAGTTAAAGAAAAAATAGAAGGTTTTCAGGGTTCAGTAGAAATTGAAGGTCGTAATCTTAAAAATGTTCTGCTTGCATTACTATTAAGTTTTATTGGTTATTTAGTAGTTTATGCTAGTATGAATAATTATATTCCAATTGGTGATATTTCACCACAATTAAAAAAATTTAAACATTTAGTGTATGGTGGTATATTCTTTATTATTGCTTATATTTGTTTAGAAGTATTCTAGTGATTGAAAGATTAATTATTTATATTTTAATTTTATATTTCAATTTTAATATCCATATATATATCAATACATATATCAATACATAACATAAATAAATAATATATTCTAGAATGTCAACAACTTTAAATACACCACAAGATACTAAATTAGATTATAAAGGAGATACAACAATGCATATAAATTTTCTAGTAAAAGATGTTGCATTGAAATCATTGCTTTTTGGTATGGTTTTCTATATTATAAATTCCAACTTAATGAATAAATTACTCTCTTGTCTAGATAAATATCCTTGGATTGAAAAAAATCTTATTCAAGCAATATTGTTTGCCATTATATTCTATCTTATTAGTGTTAATCTATAATACTAAATGAATACTGAAAAAATTAAAATTTTACATAAACTAAATTGATAAATTGATAAATTATTCATCATCTTCTGCATTGGGTGCCAGACATAGGCGAATGAAACCCAGACCACTAATATCAGCAGAAATAACAATAGGATAATTATTCTTAATCATAATCTTTAGTGAATTAGAAAGATTAGCACACTTACTAAATTGTACTAGATGTTTTAGTTTAAATACGCCTTGAACAATTTCATCTGGTGTATTAGACTCAAACTGCATTCCATTAGATGTGGGTTTAATCTTAATTTCCTGTGATGCACTCTCATTACAACCACGGAAAATTAATTGATTATTAACAACCATAATCTCAATCTTCTCACTAAATTGACTAATCTCTCGACAAATCTTCTGAAATCGTGCACTGGATATTACAATTACTGAATTAAAAGTAGGTGATGGAATATCGCGTTGCGTAATTGGAATATCAATGAGTGATTGATAAATAGTATTATTAATGTTTTCTTCTTTGTTATAACGCTCAATACCTAGACGATTGACATTATCCTTAGCTACAAATAGACGTAGTGTGTCAGAATTTTCCATATTTTTAATAATTTTAAAAAAGTGTTCTAGATTAATGCCTAGAATAACTGGTTGTTCACATTTATAATCTTCAAAACTATCCTTATGTAGTTTCATATGAATTAATACTGTACGCCCAGAGTCAATTGATAGTAGCTTAATACCTTCTGCGCTACATTCTAGATTACCTTCAGTAAGTAAATCTTTTAGTAGTTCAGTAAGATATTTAATTGGTGGTGTTTTAGATGTCCATAAATGAAATAAATAATTTGAAAAATCTGTCTTATTTTGAGGCGTAGTTGTTGCTACTGTAGTTGACATTCTGGTAGTATAATATTATATAGTGTAAACTATAATTTATAAATTATAAATTTATTATTGTATCTGAACTAATAAAACTTTGTTTAAGCCATTTTTAATAGTTTTTGTTTTTGTTTTCTATTCAATAAGATGATGGAAATTATCAATCTGCCTTAAACATATATATAGTAATATATGCAACAATAGTTAGCATTATAAAACAAGCAAATACACCAAATAAACTTTGTGCTCTAATTAACCCAATAAATATAATTATTAGCAAAAATACTAATGAAATCAAAATATTTATTCCATCCATTGTAATATATAGTAATATATAGTAATATATAATAATAGTAAAAATTATTTACTTATTAGAATTTTGTTATAGTTATATCTAAAATAATACAATAGAAAAATATAGGAAAAACTATTCAAAATAATTAGGCTTTATGCTTTTATATTACGGTATCGTGAATTTCCTTGGGAATGACGAAAGCCCTGTGGGCTTTGGCATAAGGGGCTATGCTCCTTACGACTAGATTCACCAAAAAATTCCTGTTCATATTGAGTAAAATTGCCAGAACGTTTAGATTTATCTTTATCAATATTTTGTACGTGTGATTTATAAATAATCTTATCATTTGCTAGTAGAAATGATGTTGGTAAATCCATATTATCTATATTAATTTCTTCAACAAACCATAATTTAATAATACTTGAATTCTTTTTTGGACTAATACTAATACCATTAACTTTAGATGTATATCTACCTAAATTTTGAGTTAAGAAATGACCTACACAATCAATCCAATATTTATAAGAATTCTTACGGTCAACTTTCCAACTAATGCATCCTCCATTAATATTATTTTTATCTTCCCAAATAGGTAATATTGGGTCAACCATAATAAAGAACATACCATTTTCAACCATATCCTTACGAACAAATTTATCAAGCACCCAGAATTCCTCTAATGAATTAAAAGAGAGAATTTCATTATATGATTCTAGAGAATAATCATTATTTTCTGGAGCATGATAATAAAAATTATATGACTTAGATAACTCAGTACAATTAACCTTTAGATTCTCCATAATTAGGTAAATATGATATGATATCAATAGTATGTTCTTAGTTATGCTCTTAGTATATTCTAGAATAATATATTTTTTTAAGTTAATTTAATCGCATTATCATTATCGTATCATTTATTCAATCTAATTACGATACTAAAATTGGAATGGAAAAAAAATATGTTATTATATTAAATTATTATATTAAATAAATTTATAAAGTATTTCCCTATAAAGTATTTCCCAGAATGAATATCTTATTACCTTTAATTATTCTTGTTATTCTAGCAGTAGTATATGCAGGGTCTCTCCAGAGTGCCCGTAGTCGTCTATATGTAGTAGTAGCAGTGTTAGCCCTAATTCTAGTACTATGTTGGCTACAAATGCGTTCTTCTGGTAAAGAAGGTTTTGAACTCAGTGGATATGCTCCTCTAGGATATAAACTCCGTGTAGATAACGGAGTAGGTGCCAAAGGTTGTGATGGTTATAACTATATGGATATTAATAATCAAATTTCGCCTCTTGGTACATATGATGGTATTGTTTTACCCAACCGCCTTACATCTGCACCTTTAATGAAAAATGTATTTCTTACTAGTCCTGTTGGTGATGATGTACAACTCACCCAAGACCCTGCATCCAAGAATTTCCCTACTGTTGATGGTACACCAAATACTGATAAACATTTATTCGTATTTGCCAATAATAACTTTGGTGGGGAATGTCGTTCTCAATACTCAACTGACCGAGGCCAAGTTTGTATATCACCTGAACAAATTAATATGTTTATGGGTCGAGGTAAAAATTTAACACCACCTCAAGAATATCCAGCCATGTAATAACTTAAAATATAAAAGAAAAAGCAAAAAGCAAAATGCAAAATGCAAAATGCAAAATGCAAAATGCAAAATGCAAAATGCAAAATGCAAAATGCAAAATGCAAAAAGCAAAATGCAAAATATTAATATGTTTAGAATTTTTTCATTGTTTTGAAATCATAATGAATTTTACTACAATTGCTATTAATACAATCATTGTACAGCTCATAATCTCTACATAGTGCTTCTTCTTTACCGCGATAATATTCACAAAACAGCATTCTGTTAATTTCTGAGTGCAATAGATAAGCACAAAATTGTTTACTACATTTTTCGCCATCAGGACAAATACGCAAGTCATTAATAGAATGTGCAAATAGACACTTATCCGCGTAGCATGTTTTATAATGATAGCACAAACGTGCATTTATATGTACAGTCTTATAATTCATTTTATGATTCATTTTCTTATAATTAATGAATTCGAATTCTTTTTTCAAATCATCATAATTTGTGCTCAATGTTTTGTAATCCATCATCAAATCTTTATACTTATCATCCAACTTATTATACTTTTTATCAGCAGAAACTTCAATTTCGTTAATTTCGTCATCGATTTTGCGTTTCAGACTCCGATATTTTTTACTATGATAATCAGTTGAGTTTTCGGCTTCTTTCAATTTTTCAATATTTTTGGTATTTTCAATAATCGCAGTTTCCAATTCGATTGACATTTGTGCATTTGCTTGTTTGCTTTTTTCAAGCTCTTTCTTCAAATGTTCTTTGTAAATATACAAATCATCTGCTTGCTTTTTCAATTCATTTTTATCTTTAATCAAAAGTGCAATTTCTCCTTGTGGATAACTAGGTTCACTGGGAACCAACCTCGGATCGCGATTAAAAGCCATTCTAAAATAGGTTAAATACTTTTTACGTATTCAAATTAACTTTCAATTTTTATATAATAATATTCCAAAAAAGCTAAAAAAATATTATTCTGCCAGAATACTATCCACTATCTTACTATCTATTACTATTGTTTTGGCATCCTTATTCTGGGATACATTATTTTGTTCATTTGTTTTATTTTTTTCTGTCTCTAAAATATTTATATTTAATCTAGAAACTATTCGTTCTAATCTATGGGTAATATATCGTACACCACCACTTTTATTCTTATTCTTCATAACCGTATCAGTACGTCGGCGCATAATATAATCAATATTAAGCATTTGTTTAACTCTAACTGCTTTATGTAAAACCAATAATTTGAATATATCATTTTTATTGATAAATTTAATAGCAATTTTACGTGTTCCGAAATATTGTTTAATCACTCTAGGTAATAAATAATGTTTTGCAATATGTATTTTTTGTTTACTAGAATAAGAATGAAATTTAATTATTTCCATCCTATCTAACAATATTGGACACACTTTTGACCTATCATTAAATGAAAAAATAAACATTGCACGAGACAAATCAACTGTAATTCCATCCATATAATAATCTAAAAACTGTTTATTTTGCGCAAAATCGGTAATATGTATCAATAAGTTTATTATTTCCTGACCACGCTCAGTATTACTAACTTTATCTAATTCGTCAAAATAAAATATAGGATTCATACATCGCGCCTCCTTTAATGCCTGTATTATACGTCCTGGCTTACTACCAATATAAGTATAGTTTTCACCTGCTAAATATGATGCATCTTGCGCACCTCCTAAAGATATAAATATAAATGGCAAACCTAGAACTTGTGATAGACCATCTTTAATAAGGGTTGTTTTGCCTGTTCCTGGTTCTCCTTCCACTGCAAATACTGTTCCACCTGCAATTGGATTAGATATCATTCTGGCAACTATTTCTAGAATATGTTGCTTTGTTTTTTGTTGTTCATAAATTACTTTATCTAATTGTTTTCTAGCATCTTGGAAAATTGTTTGTGGTGGTTGCGATATATATGACGGTTGCTTATAATTATTAAATGGAATATCAAGTAAATTATCTATCCATTGTACCATTTTATAATATTCACTATCATTAGTATCCATTTTTTGAATCATATGTAATTTATTTAATGCTAATTTTTTATGATAATCTGATAATGGTGATTCTAGAATACGAAATATTTTCGGTTTAGTAGCATTATCTAACTGTGATAATGTATTACAACTATTTAGAATTGTTTCTCGTTGTTTTGGTTCTAAGTCTAGGAAATATGTAATATGTTGTCGTTGTTGGTCATCCTCTAATTCTGGAAGATATTTATTTAAATATTCCACAAACTGTTTGGTTTTATTTTTATCTTCATCACTATTAGATTTAGTTTTATTTTTATTTAATGAAATCATGTAATCAATAAAATATTCAATCGCCTTATTACTAGGTTCATTACTAGGTTCATTACTATATTCATTTATATGTTGATGTTGATATGGTTCTATATATTTCAAATCATTAATTGTATTGTAAATATCTTCAACGCTAGAATTAAGTTCTGCGTTTTGGTCTTGTAAATCTTTTATCTTATCTTGTAATTTTTTAATTCTAGCATCCATTACTTTATTATAGGTTGTATATTTATTGTATATTTATTGTATATTTATTGTATATTAATTATAAAAATAAAAATGGATATTTACGATGATATTATTTTTGATTAGTATTTTTTATTATTTTTTTACCAAAACAAAAAATTGAAATCGAAATAATATTGTCTAATATTTCAATTTAAAAATATTATCTACTAGTAAGAAAATACTAATAGTATTCCAGAATTGCATTCAGAAATATGACAGATCGAGATTTCGATTCAAATTACGAAATTGGATGTATTCTTGGTGTGCAATTTGGAGTATATAGTCCAGAAATAATATTAAAAAAATCAGTAGTAAATGTTAATGTAGAAGCATTATATGATAGTAATGGTGAACCACGTATTAATGGACTATTTGACCCCCGTATGGGCTACATTGAACCCCGACTAAAATGTAAGACTTGTGAACAGACTTACATTAATTGTCCTGGACATTTTGGCCATATTGAATTACCTAAACCGGTATTCAATCTACAATATGAGGATTTTATAGTCAAGATATTACGTTGCGTCTGTATTAAATGTAGTCGCTTACTAATTAACAAAAATCACCAATTATTTAAAAATATTGTAGCTAGTACTAAAGGTAATTATAAGGAACGTTTTGAGAAAATTCTAAAGATGTGTAAAAATGTTAAGACTTGTGGTGCAATTGATAAGAAAGGTGATAATCGTTATGATAATGGCGGTTGTGGCGCTATTCAACCCAGTAAGTATAACAGTAGTAAGTTTCGTACTGACTATATTATTAATGCTGAATGGAAATATGATAGTGGTGAAAACCCGCTTAATCTGGCACAAGAACTTAACGCAGAAATTGTATTGGCGATTTTCAAACGTATTACTGAAGATGATGCGCTAGTAATGGGATTTAGTACTAAATGGTGTATGCCTAGTTGGCTAATTATTACGGTATTGCCAGTAGTACCGCCTAGTGTCCGTCCTAGTGTACGGCAATATAATAGTCAGCGTAGTGAAGATGATTTAACTAATAGTTATTATGTAATTATTAAATGGTGTAAGATGTTGGAAAATGAACTTGCAAAAGGGGTAAATGTACCCCCTGAACGTATTAAACAATTTACTGATAATGTCCAACATAGTGTAATTACCTTATTTAATAATGAGATTAAGAATATTCCACAAGCTTTAACTCGTGGTGGTCGCCCAATGAAGACGCTTAGACAACGTTTAAGTGGTAAAGAGGGTCGTATTCGTAATAATCTTATGGGTAAGCGTGTTGATTTCAGTGCCCGTTCAGTTATTAGTCCAGATGCTAATCTGAGTATTGAAGAATTGGGAGTACCTTATAAGATTGCTATGAATTTGACATTTCCAGAGGTTGTAAATAAATTTAATATTAATCGGTTGTATCAGTTGGTACGTAATGGAAATAAGGTGTATCCTGGTGCGAAGAGTATTAAACGGGTTAAGGATGGACGAGAACATATGATATTGGATGATAAAGATACTAGTAAATATGTGTTGAATTATGGTGATACAGTAAATCGTCATTTAGTGAATGGTGATATAGTGTTATTTAATCGACAACCATCTTTACACAAAATGAGTATGATGGCACATAAAGTGCGTGTGATGGAAGGTAATACATTTCGACTTAATGTTGATGTGTGTAAACCATATAATGCAGATTTCGATAAACTAACCGCTGTCGAAGATAGTGTGGGTGAAAAGCCTAAGCACACTAGTGGAAATTTTATGCTCTAATTATAAAAAATTGATTAATTGTATAATCAATTTAAAATTATAAAATCTATACAAAATAATAATAATTATTAAAAATGTCAAATATTCCAATTGAAGAAGAAATTCCCCAATTTGTACAAGAAAAAGATAGATATATAGAAATATATAAAATAACTAATACAGAAACAGGTAAAATATATATTGGTCAAACAGTATCTCATATGCTAAATCACGGTAAATATAGACGTTATGGTTCTAAAAAGAGATTAGATAGCCATTTTAGCGAAGCAATGAAAAATAATAAAGACAAAGAATGTCGTTATTTAAATAATTCTATTCGCAAGTATGGTATAAGTAAGTTTATTGTAGAACTAATTGACACATGCCATATGGATAAAGGTGATGAAACCGAAGCGAAATATATTACTGAATGTAATTCGGTGTTTCCATTTGGGTATAATCTTAAAATAGGCGGTACCGTATTTAAGCATTGTGAAGAAAGTCGTAGAATATTATCTGAAAGTTATCAAAAATCTTTAGATAAGACAGATAAGACAGATAATACAGATACTGTAAAAGAGGATATTAAATTTAAATCTCAAGAACAACTAAAGTTAGAGAGATTTGATGATACTGATTTACCTGAAGATATAGATAATTATGATAAATTTATAAGAATTGCTAAACTAACTGGTGTGAAAAAGTTAGTTGTGCTTAAAATTGGGGAAATAGAAATTTCATTTGGAAGTAAAAAATTAACTACTGACGAATTACGAAATAATTGTATAGATTTTATTAAAAAATTAAAAAAATATAAAGAAGAGCATAAGAATTCTGCGAAACTTCTCGATGTTCCAGAAACTCCTAACTCAAATGATAATTTTGCGGAAAATAATGAACATATTGCAAGCAAGGATGAATATATTAAGTCTATTGAAATTTACAAACAACATTTAAAACAAAAGAAAGCAAAAAAACAATTTAATTTTATATGTAGAGTTTGTAATATTCAAAAAACAAAAGAAGACTTTAGAGGAAGACAACATTTATGCAAACCTTGTGAAAGATTAGAAAATCAAAATCGTTTTGAAGCAAACAAAGAAAAATATAGAGAATTAGCAAGATTAACTAGTCAAAAAGACAAAGATAAAAAAAATGCAAGACGACGCGAACAAAGAAGACTTGCAAAATTAGCTAATCAAACTAAAATTAATGCTAATAACACTGAAAATTAATTCTCTAATATTTAGTACTTCATACTTGCTTTATTTAAATATAATTTTCTAAAATAACCGCAAAATTTGATGAGAGTAATAACTGAATATCATTTCTTCAGTTATTGCGAGCCTCAACTACCATCTTCTAAGGGGAAACCCACTGAAGAGAACCCGGGTAATGACCGGCTCCAATGGTAAACAATGTTGAGGATATATGGACAACTGGCAGCTTTACTTCCTAAATCCGTTATAGCAGGACATGGAAGGGGTTCAGAGACTGAACGGAAGTTGATTCCCAATGAAGATCTAGCTAATCTGAGGGGGTTTAAGGCACAGTCCTTCCTGTAGCGAAAGTTATGGGGTAGTTGAAATAATCTTGATGTTAAAATTTATCTAAAAAATATAGTCTTATTATTTACCCTAAAATAATTACGGTAATATAATAAGAAATATTTTTCAAAGGGTTGTATAGACCCTCAAAAAATTTATTGGATAAAACATCAGGAGATTTCAACGTAAAAAGGCGATGAAATGAATCAACACGCTCCGCAGAGTATCCAGACAGCCGTTGAGCTGAGATACCTGGCAGCAGTATCTCGGATGATTATAAGTCCGAGTGAGAATAAGCCAATTATTAGTCCTGCACAGGACAATTTGGTTGGTATGTTTAAAATTACGGATGATAATGTATATTTTAGCCAACAGGAAGTAATGAATATGTTGGTAGGAATAGAAAAATTTACTGGTACATTGCCAGAACCAAAGATTAATGATGGTAAAATTATTAAATGGACAGGTAAGCAGATTTATTCCATTATCTTACCACCTATTACTTATTATCAAAAGAGTAAAAATCCTAATATTAAAGATTTAATTATTGAAGAAGGTATATTGAAACAAGGCCAAGTAGAAAAAAGCGGTTCCACTGCTATTCTACATCAAATCTTTAATGATTATGGTCATAAGGAAGCGACACGTTATCTAAATGATTTACAACGGATAGTAACGCGTTATATGGTTCGTAGTGGTTTTAGTGTAGGTATTAGTGATTTGATTGTTCCAAAGGAAATTCGTAAGAAGAATGAAGAAGCGATTCTACAAGGTAAGAAAGACATTGTAGAACTGACTAAGAAAGTTCATTTGAATATTCTAGCGGATATTAATATTAGTGATGAGTTATCAACACTATATGATTCTAAGATTAATGCTATTAATCAAAAGACTGAAGAAAACATTAAAAATAGTATTATGAAAACTTTACCAATGACAAACCGTATTAACTACATTGTTAGTAGTGGTTCCAAAGGTGCGGACATTAACATTCAACAAATGATGTGTCTAGTCGGCGCCCAAACTATTGATGGTCAAAAGAAAGTCCCTATGGGTTTTACTGACCGATCACTACCCCATTATCCCCGATATGAAAGCAGTGCAGAAAGCCGTGGCTTTATTACAAGTAATTTCTTGAATGGTCTAAATCCACAGGAATTCTTCTTCCATGCTATGGCTGGTCGTGAAGGTGTTATTGATACTGCAGTAAAGACTGCAAGTTCGGGTTATCTACAACGTCGACTTGTAAAGTCTATGGAAGATTTGAAGGTTGCACATGATTCATCGGTGCGAGGCAGTAATAATGATATTGTGCAATTTTGCTATGGTTATGATGGTTTTGAATCTGCTGCATTAGAATTGCAGAAGGGTATAGATTTTGTTAAGATTGATATTGAAAAATTAAATAAGAATTATTATTTGGATCCAAGTGAGAAATTTGAATATGTCCAACAATCTGAACTTACTAAGATGAAGAAAGTTGAAGGATGGAAAAATATTATGATAGAACACAATAAAAACTTAGAAAAAATAATTGAAGAATTTCATAATATATATGCGAAATTTTCTAAGATTGATGATATAGGTATTTATCATCCTGTTAATTTTAACCGTCTAATTCTAAATACCACAAAACAATTTAAACTAGCAGATGTCAGTAAAGCTGATATTCATCCATTAGAAATATTGAATGAAGTCAATGAACTTATCAAATATTGTACCATCAATGGACAACGTAATATCGGTTGCGAAGTCCTAATGTGGAATTACTTATCACCCAAAGTACTACTACGAGATAAGAAATTTAACCGGGTCGCATTTATGCATGTAATCAATGCAATCAAATCGCGATATAAATATTCACTTGCTGAAGGCGGTGAAATGGTTGGACCTCTAGCGGCACAAAGCCTAGGAGAGAAAACCACTCAAATGACGTTACATAGTGTAGATTGGGAAACCCAAATTATTATTGCTAAGAATGGTGAATTAATTATTCCCAAAATAGGTGAATTTATTGATGAATATTATAATGAATGTCTAGCTGACCCCGTTAGAAAAAATAAGATACAATATATTAATAATGGAAAGCAAATTTATATACCATTAGATGATGGTAATGACTGGAAAGCATATTCTTGTGATGAGGATGGAAATATAATGTGGACAAAGCTAGAAGCAATTACACGCCATCCAGTTATTAATAAAGATGGTACTGAAACTATTCTAGAAGTTGAATTAGAATGTGGTCGTATAGTAAAAGCAACAAAAGGTAAATCATTTCTAGTATATGATGAGCATCAAGATAAGGTAGTTGAAATTAATGGTGATGAATTACAAGTTGGACATTTAATACCTGTTTGCGAAGGATTGGAATTAGATGATACATTTACAGAATATACTTATATTGATGTAAAAGATTATTTATCGCCAAAAGATTATTTATATCAAGATGAATGTCTCAAAGCAAAAGAAATTGCTAAGAATAGTAATGATAAAAAATGGTTTTATAATAATCAAGGTATTAATTTTACTATTCCATTTACAAAAGGAAATAGTTTTTTGAATTCAACTGTTATAGATAAATTAAAAACAGATTGTGTATATCCTAAAAGTATGCGCTCATGTCATACCAATATACCTGCAAAAATAGAATTAACCGAAGAATTTGGATATTTTGTTGGGGGATATTTAGCAGATGGAATGTCAAATGAATATCGTATTATTATTAGCAAACAATATCCAGAATTTATAGAACCTATAAAAATATTATTAAATAAATGGAATATTGGATATCGCTATGTTGAAAGTATTAAAAAAGAAAGACAAATTATTAAAAATAATGAAGATGGAACTGAATATACAACAATAAAACAATGGAAATCTTGTGATCATATGTTTCAATCAACATTATTAGCTAATTTTATTGGTAGTGTATTTGGAAAAACATCTGAAAATAAAAATCTACCATTATGGGTAGTACAATCTAATTTAGATTTTCAACGTGGTTTAATATCAGGATATTTTAGTGGAGATGGTAGTGTCGCAATTGATGGAAGAATTAATGTAACTTCAATTGATAAAAATATGTTAAATACATTTGGATTAATACTTAATCGCTTTAATATTCCTTGGTCAATACATAATACAAAACAAGATAGACAAGCATTTCCAAATGCAAAAGAATATTTATATAGTTTGAATATATATAAAAAATATAATCTAAAATTTAGTGAATTATTTAATTTAACAATACCACATAAAAAGGAAAGATTAGAGAAATATATTGACGAAGTTAATTGTTATAACAAAGTTAAATTTCTAAATAATGTTGTACTTCATAAAATAATTAATATTAAAAATGTTTTGCCTACAGCAAAAATGTATAATAATAAAGAAAAACGTTATGTATATGACTTAACAGTTGAAAATACTAAAAACTTTTGTACTAATGATTTACTAGTAGTTAGAGATACTTTTCACCTTAACATACAACAGTGGGGTGAGATAGGTGGGCTTTAAAAGGCTATGCCACCTAGTGGAATGATCATACATCATTCTGCAACATACCTACTACAGGGGACGCCTCTTGAAAAAAGCATATTTTGTACCATCACTTATTGGAAACTTTAAGTGAGAACCCGGAGAAAGACCGGCTCCAATGGTTATAACCAAAATATGTAGGCCAATCCTGGGACGAGTTGCTAAGGATAGCTTAATTGATTATCTATGCAACCACCGCAGAGACTTACGGGTATGGGTTGTTTTCCAATTAGAAAATTTTATTGGAAAATGGCTTAAGTTATAGTCCAATCCATTAGGATAGTAAACTAATGGCACACCAATGCGCTGGTGTAGGAGAAAAATCGGCCGTGACACAAGGAGTGCCACGTCTAGGAGAATTATTAAATAATACGAAAAATCCAAAGAATAGTGAGGTAACAATTTATTTAGATGAACACCATCGGTTTAATCAAGATTTATCTGATAAGGTTCGTAATAATATTGAATTAACTACAATTGGAGATGTTCTAGAATCAACAGCGATTTATCTAGAACCGAATAATGAATATGATACAGTATTACCAGAAGACCGCGAGTTTATGGAAATTTATCGTGTGTTTAGTGATATTGACCAACAAGCATCGCAAATTCCTAGTAATCCGTGGGTTATTCGGTTAGAGTTTGACCGTCGTAAGATTATTGATAAAAAGATTACTATGGAGGATATTAATTTGGTGTTAAAGACAAATTATCCTAATGCATCGATGATGTTTATGGATGATAATGCATCTAAGTTAGTATTCCGTCTGAGAATGAATTTTCAGGCAACACCTAATCGTGCAAATGATGATATAATGCAACTTGAAGACAAAATCAAAGAAATTAGTGATGTTGTAATTAAAGGTGTAGATGGTATTACTGGTGTATGGAAAACTACATCTGATGAAAGTAAAATGGCACAAATTGTCGTTAAAGAAAATGGTAGTTTCGTAGCAAAACGCGAATATACATTGAGTACTGATGGAACTAACTTATTTGATATTCTATGTCGCAAGGGTGTTGATACTACACGTACATTTAGCAATGATCCCAATGAGATGTATGCTATCTTTGGTATTGAAGCCGCACGATTTCAAATTCAATATCAGTTAAATCTAGTATTACTAGGTACTGGCGTATCGATGAGTCCTCGTCATTTAGATTTACTATGTGATAAGATGTGCCAACACGGTGAGATTATGTCAGTAAGTCGACACGGTATTAAGAAAGAAAATATTGGACCACTTGCAAAAGCTAGTTTTGAAGAAACTACTGACCAACTTCTAGAAGCAAGTCTATTTGGTGCATATGATAATATTAAAGGTGTATCTAGTAATATTATGGTGGGGCAAATTCCCGTTTGTGGTACTGGTGATAGTACTGTATTAATTGATGAAGAACTATTGAATACACAAGAAGATGTTATTGAAAAAGAAGAAGATAATATTGAAAAATACTTCCAATCTAGCGAATATTGCCAAGCTGGGGAAATTAAATTCTCACTTGGTGATATAAAGACTAGTGGAGACAATGAATATGACAATTATACCGATGTTATGGTTGAATAGACTAAATAATATTTCATTATTATCTTTGTTATCATATTTGTTATGTCTTATTTTTTTATGTCTTATTTTGTTTATGATTTTATAATTTTAGTTTTTTGGATATTCTTGAAAGAAATTATATAAAAATTGAAAATAATTACTTAGAAACATAATAATATTTACTAACAGTTATACTCTGCTTTAGCTACAATACAAATGGCAACTTTTACTGACACAGGAACATATCAACTAAAACCATTGGATTTCTCACGATATGAATCAGGTTTTCATAAACGTTCATTTAAAATGACTAAGAAAAATCCATTTACAACAATGACAGATGAACAATGGACTGAATATGTGTCTACACATGAAGCCCATTTTACTGATGAACCTCACTATGAAATTATTCCTTGGGTACAACTTAAGGAGATTGAAAATGATGCTACAAATGCAGGTTGGGAACTTATTTTGCGTACTACCAACAATACTGCATACTGTCCACCATCAATTGATTATCGATGGTATCAAAGTACTCAATGGATTTTTGGTTATCCTGATATGCAATTGTTATTGGTATTGAGTTATACTGAAAATAAATTTACATTGATTGAGGAAACAAAAGATGAAGATATTGAAATGACCAATTATTTTAGTCTTACTGTGGTATCGACTACCAAGCCAAAATATTACACAGATGATGAATGTGAGATTAACTCAGATTATGATTCTGATTATGATTGTATTTATCGTGATGGAAAGAAACCGGGTGGCAAATATTATGAAGCAATTAAACCTGCATATGGCTGGATTATGAATGGTGGAAGTAGTGGGGGTGGAACTCAAAATTTTAAATATATGTTTGTAGGCGATAAAAAACCTAATATGTTTGGAATGTATTCATCGAGTTATAATCTAAAACAACTTACAGAAAAAGAAGACACTCGAAAGCAACTCATTAATAACATGTTTCCACAAAAATTTTGGACAGAATGGATTGATAACAATAAGGATAATCTAATGCCTGGAAAGTTTGAAGAAAGTATTCAAATTACATTGTGGGATGATACTTATGTATTGCCAGGTGGCCAGTGTATTGGTCTTGATGAAATTTTGAAATGGCAAATGAGTTTTCTATTCATTCAAAAATTTATGAAATCTACTATTAGTAAATGGGTTGATAATGTTTTTGGTTATGAGTGTGCTCATAATATTAATGCAAACTTTTTGAATAAAATACCACCATATAATATTGCAGAAAATACAGCATTGTTTAAAATTATGTGTGTATCAGAAGTACTACCTATAAATAGTGAATCTGATAACGATGATAATTGGATTCCATTTGATGGATATAAAATGTCATTGTTTCAACAAAAAGCTATTCGATTTAGTTCAAATGCAAAAAAAATGATTGATGAAGTTTGGTCATATGTTAAATCCAAAAATTAAACATTTTAATTTAGATGATTTTTTTATAATTAAACAAAAAAAACAAAATATATAAAAAATACAAAAAATACTAATATGCTAGAATGTTAGAATGTTAGAATGCTAGAATTTGTAAAAGTTAAAAAGACGATCCCGGTTACGATTACGGTTAGGATTAGGATTACGAGCACTAATAAAGTCAAAGTCACTGTCAATATTACGATTGCGCCGATGATAAGTAATTCTATCATCTTCATCTGCATAAATAACTACTGGTTCTTGAATCCAACCATCATTAATTAGCCATTGTCTGTAAGCATATTTAAGACCTACTGACATCCAATTAACATTATATTCTTTTCCGTGGTGTAGCAAGAAGTAAAACAATAGTGGTTCACACATAGATTCATTAGTAGGATACTTATCTTTCATACGTGGGTTAGTATCGCAAAGAACCTCATAACATGCACGGTTTGAAACCTCTTTAGTTGCTTTGCTGCAGTTAAGAGAAAGAACAGCTGCTGCCATTTTCTAGAAACAATATAATAATAATTAATACTGTTATTAAATTCAATTTTTGTTTAGTATAGTTATGTTTTTTCTGTTTTTCCAGTACTAAATAAATATTAAATAAATTAATAAATTATTTAAAATTAACAAAAATTGAAGTTAATTATTAAATAATCTAAATCATTTTACCAATGTCGCGCATTTTGGTATTTACAGCCATCTTGGCTGTTTTGGTGAGCTTTGCTCGTTGTGCCCCAGTCATGCCCACAACCGAACCAACACACGAGCCCACGACTGTCAACGCGACCACTACCACAATCGACTCTGAGACCACGACTGTCAATGCAACCACTGCTGAGACCACGACTGTCAATGCAACCACTGCTGAGACCACGACTGTCAATGCAACCACTGCTGAGACCACGACTGTCAATGCAACCACTGCTGAGACCACGACTGTCAATGCAACCACTGCTGAGACCACAACCACGCCCAAACCCACGACTGTCACCACAACCACTGCTAAGACCACGAAGGCCCGCGCTACGCTAAACACCAGAACCTATAAGACAGGTCCATCGAACTATTTACTTGTTCCCGATTCTAGCAAAGACAGTGATAACGGGACTGGTTTGGTTATTATGTTGTTCGTGGGCCTTCCAGGTGTGGTCGGACTATGTGTTCTGTGGGCATATTGTGGCCGCAAGAGATTCTAGATGACTCCATTTTTTTATTATACCTATTGTCCTACAAGTAATGGTAAAATGTTATTTTTTTTAATAAATCTATTTTAGTCTACTAAATTTTTTTTTCAATATAAAACTAATCACTAATCAATAAATCACTAATCAATAAAACAATAATGCTTATTCTAGATAATCGTGAGAATAAACTGTTGGAATTAATTAAATCATCACCAGGTTTTAAACTTCCTTATACAACTGTAAATTTACAAATTGGTGATATAATTATTAAATACACTAATGAAACAATAGAAAAGACATATAATATTATTTTAGAAAGGAAATGTATTACTGATATGATTGCCAGTATTAAAGATGGTAGATATAAAGAACAGAAAGTACGATTATTAGCAGAAGTTGCAAAAAACGATACAATCAATGAAACACTAATATGTTATATTCTGGAGGGTTCCCAGAATGAATTACGGCTACCACAAGATAAAACAATGTTAAATGGTTCGGTAATTAGTTCAATATTTAGGGATAAAATACCTATTATTCGAACATATACATTACAAGAAACATTAGATATTATTACTCGATTACATGAACGTTTAGTTAAAGATTATACTGATTTTTTCCCGCAACATAAACAATATAATATACAATCTATTCTAGCAATACCAAATAATGCTATCTCGAATGAAAAATTAAGTAATGAAGACAATACATTAGAAACACCAGCACAAACAAATACAAACTATTCTAGCAATACCAATAATTTATATTTAGCATCAATTAAAAAATGTAAAAAAGATAATATAACACCAATACTATGGAATCAAATGTGTTATATGAATATTCCAGGTATTAGTTCTCAAATTGCTATCAAGATATCGGAACATTATCCTAGTATGAAATCATTATTGCAAGCATATGAAAAATGTACCAATGAACAAGAAAAAGAAAAATTATTATCCGAAATAATATTAACAGAAACAGATAAGCAAAAACGTCGAATAGGTGGTGTTATTAGCAAGCGGGTTTATGAGTTTTTGATTTGTTAAATTGTTAATTATTTACTAGTTTTTCTTATTTTTTATATTTATTTAAGGATATTTGTTCTAATCTTAATAAAATATTATTACTATTATCTAGAATACAAGCAAAAAGGTAAGGTAAATAATATGTTTAAAATTGATGGAAAATCTTTTTCTACGATAATGAATGCTAGCGGATGTCGTTCTAGATATAAGGAACAACTCGACCAATTGGTTGCAAATAGTATGAAAACGATTATTACAAAGACTTGTACTTTGAATGAGAATATAGGAAACAAAGAACCTAATTTTCGTGAAATTAATGATAATATTAGTATTAATTGTTTAGGTATGCCTAATTCTGGTTTTGAATATTATAGGGATTTATTACCGTTGTATTACAAGGCTGGAATTACGTATATAATTTCGATGGATGCAAGTAATTGGAATGATTTACGAAAGATGTTGCTAGAATATGATGAATTTATTTATAAGATGAAATATGACTTAGGTGTTGAAGATAATATTCGGGAATTTGTAGAAATTAATGTTAGTTGTCCAAATAAACTTGATGTAGAAACAGGCACTACTTCTAGAATAATAGCATATGACCCTCTGGAATTAACTAAATTATTAGAAAATATTAAAAACTTAGAACTAGTTAATTTAAATATTGGAATTAAGTTATCCCCATATGTAGATAAAATACTGTTAAAACAAATTGCTAATGTGTTAATAACTTATTCTAGCATAGTGAAATATATTGTATGTGGTAATAGTATTCCAAATGGTATGATAATGAATTTGAAGTCAGGTGAACCATTATTATCAGTTAAAACCGGTGGTATTAGTGGTACAGTAAATCGTTTACTTGGTGTATCCAATGTATATCATTTTAATAAAATATTTAATTCACATAGTAAAACAATATCTATTGTAATAATTGGTTGTGGTGGTATTGAAACTGCTGATGATATTAGGGAATATTTTATGGCAGGAGTGAAAGGGGTTCAAATAGGTAGGGTGTTATATATTGATGGTATAGAAAGGGTGATAGATATTAAGCATAAATTTATTTCAAAGTTGTAAATATTTTTAATCTAGCTAGAATATAAGTAAATACCACAAATTAGATATATATTTTTATATATATATATATATTGATAGATACTTTGATATATAATAAAATGTTATTATTATTGAAAACATCTTCTAGAAAGAAATCTTCTAAACATTCACGAAAACATTCTAGCAAACGTAAAACAAAAAAATACAATTCTACTAAACACTATAAAATAGGAAAATATCCATATAATGGATCTCCAAAAATTGGACATCCTCAACCACCAATCGCAGTTGGACCACCACCACTAATGGCATATGGACGCCCCCTAGGATACCATAACCTAGGAAAACGTCATTCTAGCAAACGTAATCTTAAAGGTGATTTAGAAAAGGTTCTCCAGAAAGTCCGCAAAGTACAAAGCAATAAAAAAGTTATGAAATATAAGCAAAGATTAGATAAGTGTATGGCTAATGCATCTTGTTATGTAAATAATAATCAATGTATTAAGACACATTGTAATAAAGAATTAAAAAAATATACAAAACGTTTTAACAAAGAATATAAGAAAGTAGACCATAACTAGATATTATTCTTCAATTCTTACGGGCATTAAGAACTTCCTCTGGAATTAGACCTTCTAGCTCCATACTACGAATTAGACGTGTCATACCAATACCACCACCACTACGAGTAATAAAAGTATGCTTTAGAAATTCTTCCATTTCACCATCAACACGTTCCTTACCAAAGTGATTATATAACGTCTTTGCATACATACCACCAGAGATGTTGTTGAAACGAGTTTTCATTTCTTCAATATCACAGCAACGTTCAGCACTACCAATTGTTTCCATACCACTCATAATTACATCAATCTTCTTAGCAGTTTTGCCACTGGTATTACGTTTCATATTCCAGAAAGGACTAGTGTATTCAGGGAAATCCTTAAGAAAATATACTTTGTGTCCATCTTCCTTATATAGTTTCATTTCCTCCTTATGGGAGATATCTAGCACACCCATACGATCAGCAAGATTTTCATATTGCCCTTCAATAAATCCGTCTTTAGAACCATAACCAAGATATTCTAGTAGCTCACATTCTAGTTTCTGCATATCGTCTAAATCACCCTTTAGTTCAAATTCAAACATAGGGAAAATTAGGTCATGACGCCCTGGAATAGGATTGGGCTCATTACGATAACTAGTAGATAGACAGAAATAACCAGTAGGTGAAGGGTCCTTGAGTAGTTCATATTCTAGCCACATTTGACCTGTTTGAGGTAGAGGCCAATGTGAGTTTGCATAGTTATAAATAGAAATAGTACTAGGGTCTTCACAAGCTGCAAGAATCGATAGACGATTCTGGGTATGCACTTCAACATAACCTTTGGCTAGGAAGAAAGAACGTAGCTTGTTAACAACATAGCTAAACTTATGACTATTAATGATTGACATTCTAGAATATTTTGGAAACGGTATCTGGATTTATTTTTAAATATAAATATTTATTTTGTTTTAAACTAACGAATTATGATTTTATTTATTTTATTTCCAATTATATTTTGCTAATTATGTAAATAAAAATTATTTTTCTAGATAATTAATTTTTCATATATTTCGATAATAATAAATTACTATAAGTATTTTTCTGCTTTTTTTGATATAAACCTATTCTAGAATACATCTTCTAGAATATAACATCTCCCAAAAACATAATCTAGAATCTATAAATGACTAAAGAATATATTACATCCTTAAAAAATATATTACTTAATAAATTTTATCATTTAGACATCATTAAATATGGTGAATTTACTTTGAAAAGTGGTGCTAAATCTAACATATATATTGATTACCGTAAATTGGTTAATTATCCCCAATTTTTTAATTATCTAGAACAGTTGATTGATTTGATGTATCCAACATTATTTCAAAGTAATGATAATGTAAAATTAATGCCGATACCAATGGGTGGATTACCATTGGGAAATTATTTATCATTTGCGAAACAGATACCACAAGTTATGATACGGGATAAGCCGAAAGACCATGGTACAAAGAAGATAATAGAAGGTATTTATTCTAGAGAAGATAGTTTTATTATAGTGGAAGATGTGATTACATCTGGAACATCAATTAAAGAGGCCTTTACAAATTTACAAACTCATAAAATAGATTATCTAGAATACAATGCTATTTTATGTATCTGTAATCGTGGTTCGCAAAGTACAATATCAATTCCCAACACAGATAAAACTATTCCTATTTATAGTATATTTACATTGGAAGATATAGAAAATTATATTACTAGAATAAAAGCCGGTATTCTAGTAGATTATTTTGCGACACAATCTAAATTTAGTAATGAGCTGTATAATATTGCATCGGTTAAGAAAAGTAATATTATTTTATCGTGTGATTTTATGAGTGATACAGAAATATTATCTATTATCGAGGAAACAGGTGATAAACTAGTTGCAGTAAAATTACATTTGGATACTATTACATCTAAAGGTAATGATTTATATAACTATAATGAATTTAGTAATAAATTAATTGCTTTAAAACAGCGATATAATTTTCTGATTATAGAAGATGCAAAATATGCTGATATTGAGGCAATTATGTATGAAAAAATACATAAATCACTGTTAATGATAACGACTATTGCTGATGCATTAACTATTCATGCGATTTCTGGGTTATCAGTATTAGAGAATGAAAATATTAAGTTGCCAATGATAATTGTTTCTGAAATGAGTAGTGAGGATAATATGATTGATGTAGAATATTCTAGAAAGATTGTTAAAAAACTTAATGATGTAAGAACTTTGCAATTATTAGGAGGTTTAGTATGCCAGAATAATATTCCTAAATTTATAAGACCATTTGAATATTTAACTATGTCTCCAGGTATTAATTTAGAAGAAACCAGTGATAATGGTAATCAACGATATATAATTCCAAATAATAATAAAAATAATAAAAATGATAAACAAAATAAATTAGGTATGTTTTGGATTGTAGGTCGGGGAATTACTAAATATAAGAATAATATTGTAAAAATGCAAAATACAATGGAATTATACTGCGAAAAAGGATGGAATTATTTTATTAATTACTAATTACTAATTACTAATTACTAATGACTAAATACTAATTACTAGTTTGTGAGTAATTTAGATAGTAAATCTAGAATATATCATTTTTATATTTTTCATATATAACTAATTTATCTAATACATATTGGCAATTTTTGCGATTATTAGTTTTACAGAATATATAATTAACGAACATTCTTATATATTCTAGTAGGTCTCTTTTAATATCATCGGATACATTTAATAAAGGAAATCTATTTTTATATCTAGTCCCAATACTACTATCATTGTGTTTTGATAAATATTTTTCTATTAATCGTCGTTTGATTTTTTCAATAAATTCTTTATTATAACCATTGGATAAATCAATATCTAGATTATCAAAAAATAATAGTAATTTTATGAATATCATACCTAAACATAATAAGTCATATTTTTGTGATAATTGTAAATATGAGGATTCAGACAATTTATCTTTAATACTATCCGAAATTTCTATTGGTATATTACTATTTTCCTTACAAGTTGTAAGTTTAAAAAACGCGTCATTCTTATAATCATTTACATCTAATATATTTCCTGTGCCGATACCACTATTAATATATCCACAACCTAACCCAAAATCTGTAAATTTAACAAATAATTCTCTAGGATTAGTATTACTAGATACTAAAATGGAATTTTCATTTATATTTTGATGTGCTATGTGTGTTTTATGTATTTTTGCCATACCATGTAATATACTTTTAATTAAATGAAAAACTAATTTATAATAATCAGAATGTTGTAGTCTAGATAAATATTTATTATAATGGGATAAGCTATATCCGTCAAATACTGGAAATATAGTATAAATATTATTATCTAATATTTTATGTTCTAAACAAGGATTAACATATTCACGTGTTGTTTCATTATTAGATAAATATTGAAGAACTTTTAATTCAAATTGTAATTGATTCTGTTTTTCAATACTGTTATTTTGGGGTTGATTTTGTGTATTGTCTAGAATAATTTTCTTACATATATAACGTTTATTATCTACATCTGTTGCTAAATATAAACTACCTTGAATACCTTGACCTAAATATCTAAGAATCTTATATTTGGGTGATATTTTAGTATTGATAATAGAATTTAATGATTGTAAATCTACATGATCTCCATGATATCCATTACTAAAATAATTTTGTGTATTAGGATTTACATTCGACGGACTAGCATTTATAATATTAATATTTAATGTTTTTTTATTGTGTTTTATAGGCATTATATACTAAACTAATACTCAAACGAGTATAATAATTTGAATGAATGTATTAACTAATAAATAGATAGAAAAAATATAAAACTAATATCAAAATGATAACAACCTAATAACAACCTAATAACAAACTTTGAATTATTATACATATGGTTTGCTGAATGGTTGTTCTTGATAATTAAATCTAGGCATCATGCTACCAACATTAGATAATTTAACTGTATCCTCGGTATCTGCTTGTGTACCATTTTGATTTAATTCCAATACATTAATTGGTAATCCACGGTCGACTAAACCAGTAAGTTTCTGATAATTAGGTCCATTAGGGTTGCAAACGCTAGTATGACGTTGGGGTACATCCCAATATACCGGGGGGACATAAGTATAACCAGGATACCATTTCTTAGCTTCAGTATAATTACGGACTACAAGATTACCTGCTTGATCTAAAGATAAATCATCATAAACACCACATCGCTTTGTTGGAGTAGTATCATTATTTGATGATGATCCAGATGATCCAGATGATGATGAGTTTTGTGGTGTACTAGTACCATTTCTGGGCGTGTTCATTCCATAAGCAGAAGGATTGTAATAATCAGTATAATCGCTAGGGCGTTGATATAATTGAGGGTTCCATCTACCATTATTATAATCATTCATACTTTGTGTCCAAGCATTACTATCATTTTTAGCGGGTTCGACAAATGATTTAGGTGTTCCCCAAAGATTAGATGATGGTGCCATAGTATTTAAGAATGTCATGCTATCATCACTAAATGCTGTTTGCCATGCTGCTGCTTTATTTTGCAACATATTAATGTTTGAAATATTCATTTGACCATTCAATCCATATGAACCATCAATATCATCAACAGTATTATTACCTTTACCAATAATAATTTGTGGTCTGAAAGTGCTTTCAATTGCATTATCAAGTTTTGGCTCAGTAGGTGATGTATTAGTAGTAGTTGGTATATCTTCGAACTTTGAAATTCCTAGTAGGCTATTAACCTGATTTACAGCATCAGTATTAATTTTATCGTCAGATTGCACATTGGTTGTAATTGGAATAGCATTAGATTCTAGAGTGTCAAAATATTCACCAGAATCTTCAGAATTTAATGTTTTTATATTATCTGATTTATGTTTACCACGGCTTTTAACACCATTTTTTCTGGGGCGGTTATTATTAGTAAATTTTTCAGTAATTGGGTCAGAAATTTGAATGTAGTTTAGTGATGCGCGGATAATTGCAATTAATGCAATAGCAAGAAGTGCAATTTCTGCGATGTTCATCTTACTATTTATTTCATTATAAAATACTAATAATGATACTACGATTAACATAATAGCTAGATACATTTTTGAATATGTTATTATGTATATACTAATTATTAATTATATTTTTTAATCATAAAATACTTTCTAGATTATGTTATTCTAGATTATGTTATTCTAGATTATGTTTCTAGAATGGAAATAATATATAACTAAAATATCTATATCTATAATAACTAAAATATCTATATCTATAATAAATAAGATATTGACAGATAAATAATGACTTGTGGAATAAATATTGTTGGAGTAATAGTTGTAGTTATTCTATTGATAGTTTTATATGTTGCTATAAAAAATCAGTCTCTAGATACATTTATAGTATTTCTAGATGATGTAGTAATTCCTAAAACTTGTTGGGATTATTTAGTAAGTAATGGTAAGGAATATTTCCTATTCAATTCTAAAATGATTGTAGATGGTGTTAAAAATCCATTACGCTTTCCAAATAAACAAAAAGCATTAGAACATCTAAAAATGAATAAATGCCCAGTTAATATACCATATGTTGATTTAGTAATGCGAAAGAAACTAGAAGACCCTACTGTATCATTTCAACGTACTTGCAATCATAAAGTAGCACCTAATTTATTTGATTTAGATATTTGTGGTACATATGGTAGTGATTATGATACACTTACTGGACAATATCTTTCCAAAGTAAATAAAATAGAAAGTGATAAAAAATTATATGCAGATTATGATGTTGAAAGTTGTATGATAAATAAAGCATCTACTGAAAACCCAGAATTAGATGATACCCATTTCCGTGATTATTTTGCCCAATATTTTGATAGAATGAATTCAAATATTGATGAAGAATATCTATATATTACAGGTCGTTAAATCTATCCATTCTGGATAAATATCTTTATAACTATCTTTAGGAATATATCTCTCATTAAACCATTTATCTGGCATAATAAAAATCTGTTCTCCCAGAATATCATTATCAATATTACTACTAACTTTTTTGAATAGTTTAGATAGATATGCACCAAACCAACTAAATGATGAATTCAGACATATACCACCTCCATTACATAATGTCATATTTCTTAGTGTTTGTAATGGTTGCAAATCTGGGTTAATATCTATTTCAAATTCGTATTTTATTCTAGATAGTATAGAATTTGTCTCCCCAGAATTAAAATCTATTTCTTTTAATATTTTATTTTTATCTTTTTCATTAGAACATATCATAAATACTAAGTTATTATTATTGTCTTTCTCTAGAATATATTCTATCGCTTTTTGCAAATAATTTCTATATCCAAGATAATGTAGATAATGACCTTCATAATCACCTAATCGAATATGTATAAAATACCTATTTAAATTATCTGGAGTATCTGGAGTATCTGGATTATTGGTATTATATTCTGGAGTAAGTAATTTATTTACAAAAGGTAATAAAAATTTATTATCTTCTAGAATAGGGAAGTATTTTTCAGATTGAAAATAACCCTTTAGTAATATATTTTTATTCATAATATCATTAGGTGGTAATCCTAAATCAATATATTTACAGGCAAAATCACCACATACTTCAATAATATAAAAATTATTTTCATTAACTTGTTCATCACTTATATTGATATGCGGAATTAACTCTTTCAATATGGCAATAGTTTCATCCTGATTTGTATGGTCATTATGATTGAAAAAAGACTTATAAAAAATGGGGGTAAGATTATACTTTTCTGCATAACCATAACAACATGCTATTTGAAATAAACGATTACATAAACCACCCCATAATCGCACACTTACTATTCTAGTAGACATCTTTTCCTACTATTCTGGAATACTAAATATTACAGTATACAACGCAAATAATAAATCATACTTTAAATGGGAATAGTTTTTCCCGGTTCATTTTACACATTTTGCCTTGAGAAAGTACTTTATAAGTATAATAATTAATAATTAGATAAACAAAACCAAAGAAGAATGCAAATATAGCACTTACTACACGTGTAAATAATTCCTGGTCAGCATTACAATTTAAAGAAACCGATAAACCTAGAAAATTAAGGGTTAATATAGCAACTAAGAATAAATATTTAAGGAATAAAATAACATAATCATTAAGTTGGTCTTTCCAAGATACTGTATTTGGATCGCTAGCAGTTGGTGAAACACTTAATAAGTCAATAATATCTTCATATCCGGATTTAACTTGTTCAGTTGATGTATCGAATTTTTCCTTAGATTTCTGTACTTGCTTTTTCTGATTGTGATGTTTTTTATTAGATGACATTCTTTTCTATCTATCTAGAATACAACACTAAATATTATTAAATATTATTATTAAATTTATGTGATAAAATTAAATGATAAAAAATAATAAATCTAATCTATTCTAGCATATCAAATATTTTCCTAGGCGTCTGGCGAATTATATAATAATAAGTTTTATGTAAATCACCGGACACCCGTTTAGTTGGCGGTCATAGTACCTACCATACCACCCATAATTTTCAATATATCATAATTGACGGCGAATACATGTATAATATAGTTATAAGTATAGGGTGTTCCGTTAGGGCTATTCATAGTTTCATTCTGGTTGATGGGTGTTAGATTAAGTAAAATATCTTTATTATTGATTGATGAGAAATTAACGGCGCCGGTTGGTTGTAAGCTAGAATTATCTAATGAGAATGAATAAGTATATATACCTTCATTAGGAACATTACGATTTGCATTGAAATTTTCAACTAAATTATAAAATAAGAAATCTTTACCGTTTAATGTATCAGTAGGATTATCGTTATTGCGAACATCACCAATAGTTATCTCATTTGACATTAATCGTAGCACAGCGGATTTCAATAAATTCTTATTCTTATAATAAACTATATTTCCAGTACCAATAATTAATAATGGACCATAAGGATTTATATATGCAGGTGAATAAGGTGGGATATCTGCAATATTCCAATTAGTATAATTAGACCAGTCATTAACATCTTCCATATCACTACGACGTATCATAAATACTAATTCCGAAACTGGTTTATTGATATTAGTTAATTCTACAGTTGGATTGTTAATATTATAACTTTTTTTAACAAGTTGTACTTGTGTAATTAAATATTCGTGTGTAGATAATGCAAATCTTTTTCGTTCTTCATTATCTAGAAACACATTATTAATTTCTAATCGTGGATTAACAAATAAACTGCTTTGTGATGTAGTAATTGATAGGAAATTACCAATATAATGATTATTTTTACTAGGTTTAACACGTGTTCCAGTTCCACCAGAAACACCTGCATAATCTATTACAGTATATAATTCCTGTAAACGACGGAAAGTAAAAGTAATATACATAATTGTTTTCTGGATGGCAATCAATGGGAAACTCATTGATGAAAATTTATTAAACCAAAATGCTAATGGTAAATACAATTTACGATTTATTATCGAAGGTGCAAAACCGGTATTAGGATATATGCCATTATTACCCGGTGCATTTGCAGGGTCATATAATTCTGGGATATTTCCAATCATCTTATAATATGCTCGTTTTTTACCTTCATCGTAATTTAGTTCGCTATAGGCATGAAACCATTCACCATATTGTCGATCAACTGTTTGGTTGGTGTCGATTTGTAATGAAACATCACGAACTATATATTCACCAATACGTTTTATCCATTGAAATTGATAATTACTATCACTGTAGATATCTGGTAATTCTAGAGTGAGATAAATATCACGGATTGCATCACCATCACGTGGTATTTCAAATGTTATTTTAGTATCTTGATTAAATGATAATTCACCGTTAGTTAATATAGGGTAATTTGTAATAAATTGTGTTGAGAAATTAGTATATTTTTTATAAACTGATTTGAAATGAGTTATTTGGGGGTTAAGGGTTAGAAAGGCCATACGGTCAGTGTTGCCATATTCGAGTTGTATCAGAGCTCCGACTGTCATTCTGGAAGATGTTTTTTTGGTTATACACTATATTATTATGTATTTTGATTTTATAAATTTGATTTTATCCATTAGAAAAATGTTTTCAAAAAATTGATTTCATATTTACAATATAATAAGTATAATATAGTATCACCAGAAAGAAAATGGCAGAGGAAATATATTATTTTAATAAAAATCGACCATTTACAGAAGATGAACAAAAAGAATTAAAGAATTATGAAGTATTGCATTTAGGTTATAAATTTAATCAACCATTAGATAATTTACCTGATAACATTAAACATATTATCTTTATTACAGATGAATATAGTGATAGTTGGAGTTCTTTTAATCAACCACTAGAAAATTTACCATCAAAATTAGAAAGTTTAGAATTGATGTCTTGTGAGTTCAAACAATCATTAGATTATTTACCATCATCACTTAAATATTTGAAATTATATTTAGCGAATCCATTTTATCAAGAAAAGTTATTATATAATTTACCAGCAAGTTTGGAATATCTATGTTTATATAGTAATAATAATAAGTATTACTCTGTTCCAATAGATGAAAATCATTTGTTTAATTTGAATCATTTACCTGATAATTTGAAAATATTAGAGATTATGTCGAATATATATCAACCAATTGAAAACTTACCAAAAAGCTTAGAAACATTAATTATTTATAATAAAGCATATTTATGTCATCCAGAACATGTATTATGTAATCTACCAGAAAATCTTAATCTATTAGTATTAAATTTTAGTGTAAATGTTGATTATAAAATTGTAATTAAAAAATTGTTTAATAATAAATTAACTTGTAAATATTTGATGTTATATTGTTCTGAAACTAATACTATAGGGCATATGCAAAATATTAGTTATATTAGAAAATCATTTCCAAGAGTGAAAATATTGTGTAATGATAGATTTCATATGTTTTAATGTGTTAGTTTAGTGTTTTCATATTGGTATAAATTTTTCTCTTTATTACTTATAATTGAAATAAAATTATTATATTGTTCATTCTTAGAGTCTCCTGTTTTTAACAATGATTCTAATAATTGTTTATTTAGTTTAGTACTTACTATTTGTACTTGATATTGACCATATCTAGCCCATCTTCGTAAATTTATAATAGTGTTTATATGTGTTTTTTTTTCGGCTTCGGATAAAGGTTCTTTATTAATACTTACCGCAGATTCATAATCCAATGCATAGACAAAAAAATATTTTCCATAATATTCATTTGACTTAAGTGTATTTCCAAAATATAATTCATTTGTATCTTTAAATATTACTCCGAAATTATCAAATTTTAAGTCATTTAATGTAATATTGAAATTAAAACAATAATATTGTAATAATACTATTTGTTCAATTATTCCCTTTCCTAAATCTAACATTTTATTTAAATAATATTTAATAATGTTATTATAGTCTTCTTCATTAAAATTTAAAGGAATATATTCTTTAAGCAATTCATATAATAATTCTTGACTTTCTTCTTGACTTTCTTCACTATTATTCAGTAATATATTTATATTAACACCTCCCTGTGTTTTTGGTAAAAGTAAATGAAATATATTATATAGTTTTTGTTTATCATTTTCAGAAAAATTAATACTATTTTCATTACAGTATTCTGTTATACATTTTTTTAATAAATCTTCAAATAATAGTTGTGTTGTATCTAAATTGAAACGTTCCATTTCATAGTAATATTTAACTTGATATTCATCATTATTTCGTTTAAATTTATCAGTCTTGAATAGTTCAAATGTATATCTATATATTTCTGGAATAATTTTGTATTCCATACTTAATTTTTTTATTTCTTCATATATAATCAAACTTCCATTATTATTTTCGCATTTAACTATTGTATTATTATTACCTTCTTGAATAAATATACCACAATTATGCTGGCCTGAATTAGGTATTGCTTTCCATTCATTAATATTAAATTTTGAGTCATATTGTATTAATTTTATATCTTTTTTAATTTTACTGATAAAAAGCTTTTTTTTCTCCTCCTCTTTTATTTTTTGTGTTTTTTTTGATTCTTTCATGGTTCTTTCTAAATTACGTCCTCGTAATAATATGCGCAAAGATGTTGCTTTGCTCCCTAGTTCTTCTATTGTAGATTGTATTTTTTCTATTTTAGATTTGAGTATTTGATATGGATTGTTATAATCATTGCTATTATCGTTGATATTATTATATTGTGGGTGTTGTTGGCTTTTTCTTATAATTGTGGCTAATTGTCTGTGTTGTGTCTTTAGTTCATTTATTTGATGCTGAATCTCACTAATTTCGGTTTCTTTTTTTTGTTTTTCTGTTTCCAGTTCTTGTAAATTTAACTCTATATTATCTGAATTAGATAAATTGTTATTATTAATTTTTTTGTGTGTATTTTCTAATTCATTAGATTGTGTAGATTTTCTAGATTTTCTAGATTTTCTAGATAGTTTTTTTCTTTGTTGTCGTCTAGTTGAACGTCTAGTTTGAAATCTAAGATTTGTTGAACGACTAGAATGCATATATTATCCTATATTTATTATCTTATAATAAGATAATAATAAATATGATATTAGAAAAAATACAAAAATCACACAATCTAAAAAAGAAACTAAGAAAGCACCTATTGTACAAAGCACAAAATCATTTAAAACTATTAACGCTAGAATAACACGTAAAAGCCTACGTAAGTTTGACATAGAAAGAGTAGGTAAGATTGTTGATATATTACCTAAATTCGTTAAATTTTATGATAAACTAACACCAAATGAAATAATGGCAATAAAATATTATAAAGGTCGTGGCTCATTTTTCCAATCACAATTATTAGCAGACCATCGTAGTAAAACTAAAGACGATAATGATAATAAACGGGAATTTACATTTCCTTTTAGTTTAATGGAGGAAACACGTTTTAGAGAAGATATATCGCCATATACTAATGAATTATTACCATTTACTAAATCGTTTGATATAAAGGAATTACCAAAATATATTGAAACAAGTTATAAAGCACGTATAACGTTGCTTAATAGATTAGATAAGATTTATGATAAGCCAGAATGTCCTAGAATGACAGATAATGAAATATTATTTCGCGGTATGGGTATGAATCCATTGATTAAGAAATTAAAGGTGGGTGATACATATTTATTTAAGAATTTTATTTCAACCACAGTGGATAGACAAATAGCAGAAAATTTTTCTGGTGGTTATTGTTTATTTGTTTTAATGGGTTTGAAGGATATTCCTTTTATTTATATGCCTAATAGTAAAGGTTATGGTAAGCAAGATTTTAGTAAATTTATGATGGAACAAAACCCACTTTATGATTTTAGTGAATATACATTACCACGCAATTTAGAATTCAAGATTGAAAGAATTGAAAAAAAACCGCTAAATACTGTAATGTTTGATATGTTTGATATGAAAAATGCAAATACATTTTCGAAATTACAAAAAGTTTTGAAAAAACAAGGTTATCTAGACAATACTGATAATATCTCTGGTGATGACACTATTGCTACTAAGCCCAGCAAACAAGAACTAATCGAACAACATATATATCCACAAGGAACAGTTTATTATTGTACATTACATAATTGGCATGCTAGAACACCTATTGTATATGAAGAAATAACCAAAAATGCAAAATTTGTTCTAGATAAACATGCGTTAGATAGTTGGAGTCGCGAATATAATAGATTTATGTAATTACTTTATGTAGTGGTTATATTTTATCATAAATCAAAAAAAATAACAAAAATTGAATTAATTTATGTGCAAATAAATAAGTATATTTCTCCTGACATCGGAACGCTTCAAAAAACAGTAGAATGTGTTCATGTAGCAGTCAAGACTGCCAGCTAAGGGAAAACTGTTCGTCTTTGCTCGACATACCACTGAATGCTGTAGTATTTGTTATTATCGTTCCATTTGCTATGGTTGGCAACATGGTAGTTTGCACTTACCGTGGCATCCGGTGGGTGGCAACGCACAAGAAGCGCAAGAACTCAAAGAACCGTGGTGAGCGCAACTGATCACTCTCTTTACCACGAGAGCAATTTTAATTTATTTTTTTTCATAAATCGAAAAAATAACAAAAATTGAATTAATTTATTTGCAAACAAATAAGTATTTTCTCCTTACATCGGAACACTTCAAAGACAACAGAATGTGCAACAGCGAAAACTGTCAGCTACGCGACGACTGTTCGGTGCTTGAACTGCCCGTGACAGCAGTAATGTACGTTGTCGCATCCCCCTTTCTGGTGATTTGGGGTGTTGTAGCACTCATTCGGGTCGGTGTCAAGTATGTGGAGAAGAAGCACAAGAACAACCGCAACTGATTACTCTCTTTACCACGAGAGCAATTTTTATTTATTTTTTATCAAAAAATAGAAAATTAACAAAAATTGAATTATTTTTCAAAGATATTAAATGTTATATATCTTCAATCATGGACGCCCAAGGTTTCGAAGGCTACAATGGCGACTTCGGCAACAACTCCTGCTCCTGCAAGCGCGAAGAGTGCAAGTGCCGTGGGACAACGTTTGCGTTGAAAGCCCGCATGCCCCACACACGCAGCCGTGCGAGTGGCTACGAAAGTGGCAAGGCGGCTACATCCAAGCGCTAAGCGCTAAGCGGAAACAAAAAACAATTTTTTTTATTAATTAATTAGCTTAATTACCTTTATATTGCAAATGTTTAATAAATTGTTTCTGTTTATCAGATAAATTTTCTAAGTCAATACCAGAATTTGTTATAAATTCTAGTATTCTTGTGCTTGACATTAGGCAGTTATTAAAATTATGTTGGCATGGATATGTTGTATAACACATATTACCTATAGTAAATCCGCCTATAACAAGTTTTTTGTTAAAACTTGCAATCATTTCATCCTGTTGTTTTTTACGTAGTTCATTTTCTTCTGGTGTTAGTGGCGGTGTAATAAACATATTTTAATATCCAAATATATAAGCTCCTTTTGGAACTTTGTCCTTAGAAATCTTAAATTGTTCGAATTCTGGGCGATTTAATACTTCAATAGGTACAGCATTATGGCAATTATGTGCAATATCAATATATAATTGGAATGTATCTTCATCATAACAAAGTGAATTATCATAGTCATCTTTAGTTATATCTTCTACAAAATGCCTTACGGTGGGTAGCGATTCTAATCTTTGAATAATAGTTGTTCCCAGACGTACTAAATCGAAACTGGGATTGGGTTTATGTTCGCAGTTTTTAAGAGTACCATCACTAGGATAATCATATTGTCCCCAAGCATCACCATCATCTTTGAATTGGTCGCTAAATATCCATCGATCACCTAGTTTGAATGTACCACGTGCAAAATCAATTATCTTAGTAATTTTACCATAGGTTGGAATACGATAAATGTTATTTCCAATTTGGAATAATAAATATTTCATTGTTGTTTCTTTAAACATAACATTGCTAGAATGTAAGTCATTATGTACAAAGCTAAAATACTTCTGTGCAATCGCCAATCCAAAAGCTACTTGAAACCATACCGAAAACCATTCAGTTTCTGACATATTATAACCATCATCTAGTAAATCATCTAGAGTTTGGTCTAATTTTTCCATTAGACATAGATTAACTGGCATTTTATCACACCTGATATAGTATAAGTTGCTAGAATTATTCTCGAAATCACCAATTGATAGATTATCTGGGTCTACATCACTTAATTCATCAATAAAATCATCATCATCTTCTAGAATATTTTTTCCACCTTGTTGTTGTGGTTGGTTTTCAGTAGATGTAATATCATCTTCAATTGTAATATCTAATTCATCATCATCTAATTCAGTTATGAAATTGGGGTTATTTGCAGTGGTGTTTTTATTTTCAAGATCTTCTAGAATATTATCTAATGCTGAATCAATTGCATCAATTGGGATTACTTTATTAGGTTCTTCTTTAATGTTTTCATTATCAGATTGAACAATTTCACTATCATCTACATCTGCTATATCATCAATATCTTCATCGTCTTCAATATCTTCATAATCATCATCATTAGAACTGGCCTCATTAGAACTAGCATCATCATCTTGGAGTTGGGTTTTATCACGGCAGAAGCTTTGAGGTCGTCGTAAGTTATTTTCCATCTGTTCTTGCATTTCATCTACATCATCGCTTTCAATAATTAATAAATCAAAATCATTTTTAACCCGATTACGAAACCATTTTGTACGAGAAATACTATCATATTCATCAGTAATATTGTGGTGATAGTTAGGGTCTTCGCCATTAACACAACCATAGTAGTATGGGAATGACGGGCATTTTCCTGACTCTACTAATTTATTACCTAGGTAGAGGAATAGGGCTTCAACGTGGCCACTGTTGTTATAAGAGTTGAGTTTGTTCATAGTGTTTTGAAGGGATGGATTTTCTAAATGTTTGTTTTGTATTCTAGCGGGTATGACATATTCATCTTTCATAACTTTTAGTGGTTCTAGAAGAGCTGTTTTCTTAATATGTATTTGTTCTTCTTTAACAATACGTTCTCCCGTTTGTTTATTAATACGTTCTACAAGTGCATTAGCGATATAGGTATTATTAATAGCTTCTTCTATTTCTTTATCATCACTATCATCGGTGTTATCATCATCAGATTGATTAATATTGGATTGTTCAATTTCAAATGTTTGGTCATTGTTTAGAATATTTTCAATATTATGGGATTGGGTGGTATTGTCTAGATTATTTTCTGGATTATCTTCTAGATTATCTTCTATACTGCCACCAGATATAATATTATCATCTTTAAAAGTAAATTCGGGATTATTGTTGGATGGTGCTAATGTATTAGCGACTGTATCATCTTCATCTGGTTCAGTTTCAAAACCATCACTGTCATAATCTAGGACTTTAGAAAGGATTTCTTTGCATTTAAATTTGCTATCGAATACAACATTACGTAGTTGTTCTGGAGATAGTGTTTCATCATCTAGGACTTTTTTATAGATGGGATAGAAGAATTGCGGGTTTTGAATAGTTAGTTTTTCTGTAATAGATGTAAGCAATGTATTACATTCGTCAGTATTAAATTTATGAAGTGGGATATTTAGCTTTGACATTTTAAAGTATTTATTCTAGATGATTATGAATTATTCTAGATTATTTAAATCTGACAATATTATATTTGTAATTGAAATATTAAAAAAATATTATACGAAGTTAAAAAATAGATTAAATAAAAAAATTCACAAAAA
>Ga0214921_10000796_pt1 | contig 56149 bp, 64 predicted proteins | sample LL1505_MetaG_FD_177992 | JGI IMG/M metagenome (GOLD analysis project Ga0214921, IMG submission 177992) | Freshwater microbial communities from Lake Lanier, Atlanta, Georgia, United States - LL-1505 | ecosystem: Environmental > Aquatic > Freshwater > Lake | place: USA: Georgia | collected... | reverse complement strand
AAAATAATATATATTAAATCAGGAATGTCAATAAAATATAATGTTGATGAATTAAATAATGAACAATTAGTTGAGATTAATGATAATTTAAAAATAGAAATCGAAAATAGCAAATATAATAAATTTGCTCCTAAAAGAACAATAGAACCTTATTGTATTGAAAATAAAGATATATATGTGCCATTAGCATTTGGATCATCAGTTTTAAAGCTACAACGTAGAAAAAGAACTGAATTTTCTTCAATGAATGTTGTTTTTGAAGGAACATTGCGACCAGAACAAGAAGAAATCAAAAAGGAAGCTATAACACAATTATCAAAATCTGGTTCTATAATAATAAGTTTATATACTGGTGGTGGAAAGACAATAACATCAATTAATTTAGCGTGTGATATAAAATTGAAAACTTTAATAATTGTTAATAAAATAGTTTTATTAAATCAATGGGAAGAATCATTAAAAAAGTTTTGTCCATCATCATCGATATTAAAGTTAGTTCCAAAAGCGAAAATGAAAGAGCATGATTTTTGTATTGTAAATGCAATCAATATACCGAAGAAGTCACGAGATTTTTTCAAAGATTATGGTTTAGTTATATGTGATGAAGTTCATTTAATAATGGCTGAATCATTATCTAAGTGTCTTTTAAGTATACAACCTAGATATTTAATTGGATTAAGTGCTACTCCATATAGAACAGATGGATTAGACCCATTATTAGACTTTTATTTTGGAGAATATAAAATAATAAGATTATTAGAACGAGAGCATACAGTCTATAAAGTTAAAACAGGATTCTTACCAACAGTTGAATTAACAGAGAATGGTAAAGTGAATTGGAATGTATTAATTACATCACAAGCTTTAAGTAATGAAAGAAATGAATTAATAATAAGAATAGCGAAACATTTTAATAAAAGAAATATATTAATTATGTCGAAGAGAATAGAACAAGCAAAGTATATTTTCTCAAGATTAGAAGAAGAGGGTGAAAGTGTAACAAATCTCATAGGTAAGAAACAGGAGTATGATAAGGACGCACGTATATTGGTAGCAGTAGCAAGTAAAACGGGAACAGGATTTGATCATCCAAAAATGGATTGTTTAATATTAGCAAGTGATTTAGAGAATTATTTTATTCAAGTGCTTGGTAGAGTGTTGAGAACACAAGATGTAAAGCCAATAATATTTGATTTACTAGATGAAAATAGAATATTAGATAAACATTTTAAAACTCGAAATGAAACATATAAAAAAGTTGGAGGAAAAGTTATAGATTTTAATAAATTGTTTTCTGAATTATTAAATTGAAAAATAAATATATTAAATTCTAATATTTTATAAATGTTAGAATTATATACAGATGGATCATGTGTAAAAAATCCGGATGGTCCAGGAGGATGGGCAGTCGTATTGATAGATGATGATAAATATGAATGGTATTTGAGTGATGGTGAGGAGAAAACTACAAATAATAGAATGGAATTAAGAGCAGTAATTGAAGGAATAAAACTAATAAACGATGGAAGTGTTTGTAAGATATATACAGATAGTAAATTAGTAATTAACTGTGCGATGGGTTTATGGAAAAGGAAAGCAAATATAGATATGTGGGAAGAATATGATAAAATAGTAAAAAATAAAATAATTAATTATGAGTGGGTAAAAGGACATAGTGGAAATTATTATAATGAAAAAGTAGATAAATTAGCATTAGAAGAAGCGAGAAAATTTTATTTAAAAAAAGAAAACTAATATAAAGTAAATGAATGAAGAAGAAGAAAATGAAATTGATGAAATTAATGTTGGAAATGATATAATAAGTAATGTATTCGAGGATGTATTAGATGCATTTCTTGAAGAATATCTAAATCGTTCAAGATTTAATGTATCTTTAACGGGTATAGTTACTGGTTTTACAAGTAGAACACCGTCTTTTACAGGTTTTATAAATAATTATGATTCGGATACATATAATTCGGATTTAGATATATATGATACAATATATAATTATACTTATTCTAGAAATAGATATAATTTTTATTATGATTATTTAATGAATACTGATGATGAGATGAATCAAGTATTACAGCAAAGTTTAAATGAACAACCAACTTTAGAGAAAACAGATCATATTATAAATATTCCATTTCAAGAATATAAAAATGTTAAAAATAATGATAATAAAAATTGTTGTATATGTTTAGTAGATTTTGAAGATGATTCAAAGATTTCAATATTACCGAAATGTAATCATATTTTTCATAATGATTGTATAATCGAATGGGGTAAATACAAAACATCATGTCCTGTTTGTAGAAATACATGTATTGAAGAAGAAGAAAAAAAAGAATAAAAATTATTTAATATAATAAAATATGTTTAAATTATTTTTTAAAATAAAAGAATTATGGGAAGAATATAATTTTGAGATTGTTTTAGTTTTATTAATATTATTCTTTCTTTTTCTTTTTATTTACAGAAAAATAAAAGGCGAACAAGGTTCATGGTCTGATTCTTTTTTTTATGATTATTCAGTTTTTAATAAAAAAAAAATATATCAAGAGCCAGATGAATCAAAACCAGTAAGAAAAGATAGTAAAGGAGAAGTAGAATGTCGAAGAGTGTTAGAAAAAATATTTAAAAGATCATTTAAAAAAGCACGACCAAATTTTTTACGAAATGAGATAAATGGTGGTCATAATCTTGAATTAGACTGTTTTAATGAAGAATTATCTTTAGCATTGGAATATGATGGTCAAGCACATTTTAAATATATACCATTCTTTCATAAAAACAAAGAACATTTCTTAAATCAGCAGTATAGAGATGAATTAAAAAATAGAATGTGTAAAGATAATGGAATTCATCTAATTAGAGTGCCATATACAGTTAAATTAGAAGATATAGAGAAATATATAATCGAAGAAATAAAAAAAGCTGGATATTATAGAGATAGAAATTAATTTTTAATTCTATTTGAATTAAAAATTTAAAGAATGATTAAAACATTAATAAAATGAAAAAATCTACTGATAAACCGTCACTATGGAATAATGATATGGTAAATAACGCACTTAAATCAATGTCTCCAAAAGATTTACAACATTATAAGAAATTAGGGGAAAGTTTATATAAAGATTTAGATTTTGAGACATCCAAAGTTAAAAACGATGCTAATCTACCACCTTTTATGACAGATGCTATCGCATATCTTGTAGAAACACTTAAATCTGGATTACATCCAAGCATGTTAGAACCAGAAGATAAAAAACTATTAGAAGAAGTATATGGAGATGAATGGTATAAGAAATGGGGTTATGTTGAAGGAGATTTGACAGATATCGTAACAATTAAAATGGAATAAATTATTTCTTTTTAGAGTTCCATTTCTTTGCAATTAATTTAAATATTTCATTTCTTTCAATATTTTTCTTTTTATATTTAGGATATTCCTTTTTTACATATTTTTGATAAGGATTAAGCGATTTTTTATTAAATTTTAGACCCATATCAAGAAATGGTGATTTACATTTACTTTTACATCTAGATTTCTTACAACTTCTTAAACATTTTTTATAAGCTTTCTCATACATCTTCAATTTCAATGCTGTAGATGACATACTTTACTTATAAAAAATATAATTTATTTTTTTCTTAAATTCTTCCACTCCATATTTGCTCTTGTATATACTTGTTTTTGTGATAATTTAGGATTATCTTTTAAAATTTCAACTGATTTCATTTCAATAAACTTTTTCTTAGTCAACATTTCATTCATAGTTTGTTGGCTTGGTTGATTCTGATGATTTGGTTGTGAAGGATTATTCAATGCATATTGTGGTACAATACCACCTCGTTGCATCATTTCCTCTGCTTCTTTTTCCTCGTAAAATTTCAAGTTTCTTTCGTCAATATCTGTATTATATTTAGAATTTGAAGCTTTGGCATAATTAATTGCATTAATACATGCAGTTTTTCCGTCTGCGATTTGTCCTATATAATATCCAACAATTCCCATTAAATGCCATCTCTTATAATCGTAATCATGTCGATTAACAAATAATATTGCATCATGTGGATAATGAAGACTACATGCAAGTTTTAAGAATGTATATGCCATAACCCACATTTTTATCTGAATATAATGAATTGCCATATATAATAATGGTTCTACCCGATGTGAATGTTCAAATGCTTTAATATAATAAGTCATTGAATCATGCCATTCTTGTCCTAATTTTTGTGTCAATTCACCAGAACGCAGTAAAGCATGAAATCTCTCTTCCTGAAATCCTTCTAATGTCGCTCTTATTTTATAATAATAAAGAGATTCTTCATTTTCATGTAAACAAGAACATGTTTGTGCAAGATAAAACACAGTTCTCGGTTCAGTTGGATCTTTTAAATATTCATTATATAAAAGTTCTTTATCTCTGATGAAACGTTTTCCTGACTTATCATCATCTTGTGTTCTATCCTGATAAAGAATTGCGGTATCAGGTAGTTTAACTATTTGTGCTTCATTTTCTAATTCTGTTTTTATATACTCATGAACAACTCCATGATATCTCCATTTATGATGGGCCTTGATAAAACGAACATTATAATATTTATCATGTTGTCCAGACCACCATTCCTGAACCATTAAGAATCCAGATGATTTATTATCTTTGTATTCTTCTGCAAATCTTCTCAAATTATCCCCGCCTCTTAATTCATCGTTTGTATCCATCAATAAAATATAATCAATGTCTTCAAAGGAGTCAGCGAATTCAAGTGATACATTTCTAGAAGTTGAAAAATCAACAAAAGTTCCCTCTTTTAATCTTAAAGGAATATTATATTTTTCACTGAAATCTTTACATATTTGTATTGTATTATCTGTAGAACCAGTGTCAAAGATAACTAAAGAATCAGCAAAATCTTTAACACTCTCAAGAGAGATGTTTAAACGCTTCTTTTCATTCTTTACCATTAATAGCACTGCAATATGAACCATTTTATTAATTATATTTTGTTTTCTTAAATACTATTTTTTAATTTTATTAATTTATAAAATATAATTTATAAAATAAATGAAACTAGTATCTTATTATCAAACAAATACAAATATAGGTGATATGTTACAAACAATAACATTAAAAAATTTTATTGAATCTAAATATCCATTAATAAAAATAGATGGATATTGTAATAGGCAAAATTTAGAAGAAAATATGATAATAAATGGTTGGCATCGTAATAAAACCGAGACATTACCGCATCACAAAGTTATATATGTAGGAATACATACAGATTATAATATGATTAAAGATATAAAAATAAATACATTATTTGGTTGTAGAGATGTATTTACAATGAAAGAGGTATTAAAATATAAAGATAAATATAAAGCAATATTTTCGGGTTGTTCAACGATTACGATTCCTGAATATAATGGCAATAGAATTGGTAAAAAAGAATATTTACATTCAGATAATAAAGAATCATTAACGTTAGATGAACAAATAAAAAAAATAGATGAATTAATAGATGATTTGAAAACAAAAGAATTAGTAATAACAGATAGATTACATATTGCTATTCCATGTATAGCATTAGGAACACCAGTCATTCTTAATCCACGAAAATTTCAAAAAGAACGATATACAATATTTGATTATTTTCCAGAATTTCCTGGTTTTGGTAAAGTTATTACAAAAGAATGTGGTTTGCGTGATAATATGTTAAAAACATTTGAGAATGCTTTTGAAACAATTTTTGAAAATTTATTAATTTAAAATAAAAAAATAAAATACAAAATATGTTTTATTTTATATTATTTAGAATTTTGTTATTATCTTTTGCTCATAATTTTAAAAATTGTTTTGACAATATTTCAAGTATTAAATCAATAACAGTAGATCCAGATCCGCCTTTAGTTAATAATGGTAATAATTTAATTATATATGGTGTTATAAAAGACAAAATAGTGAATTCTGGTAATATATATGTTCAAATATATTATTTAAATAGTTCAATATACAATATTACTTATGATCTATGTAGTTTAACAAAATGTCCAATTAGTAAAGATTATGTTATTTTATATAATGTTAATATTCCATCTTATGCGCCTATTGGCAATTATAATATAAAATTAAATATTACAAATATAGATTGTGTTAATTTGGATGTTTATGTTATAGATAAAACAATGATAAAATGAATAATTATTAATACATTTTTTTTGTATTAATAATAAAATTTATAATATATATTTTTAACCAATAATTTTAACAAGTACTTTCTTACTTGTCAAAAGAGATGTATACTCTTTAAATTCAGGTTTAACAGACTCACGAGACATATTATTTTTCTCGACGATTCTCTTTCTAATCATTCTATTAATATTTGTTGCTGGTTGTTGATTAAGAACTTCCATTACTTTATTAATATTAATCTTGTTTTCAAGTCTATTTAATAAATGCCAAGTATGACATTCACGTATTACTTGAAACTCTTCGACTGGTACTGTAACATAATTCTTCTTGATAAATCGTTCAATATAAGATGTTGTAATATCATTTGCGATTGAAAAAATGTAATTTTCATATTCAGCAAATGCATCATGGAAATCTGGGTAAAGAAAGTGCAACATTTCATTATACTTTTTATTCATTCTAACTTGTAGATATCTAAATTTAATACTTGGTTCATTACCACGAACCTTGTACAAATTATGATATTCTTCGTTGAAGATTTTATATTGTAAATTATCTGGAGCAAATACGATTATACCTTGAAAATGATTGTAATTCATATATTGAACACATTTATACAAATCATCTATATTTTCAAAATTGTACCTCTTTGGATATGGAAGACAAATATCATCAGTCATATCAAGTTCCATATTAATAAAAGTACCAACATGAAAGAATGATGGATTATCAGGTGCTAAACTGACAATTCGATTTTCTTGATTATTGAGAAGTAAGAACATATATTGTTTATTTGTGTCCAAAACAGTTTGGAATCGTTCGATGATATCATCATCACTGTCAGGATCATAAGAAAAGGTAGATCTGAATTTTTCATTAGAATTATATTCTATTTCTAATGCCTTTTTGAAAAAGGATCCAAATGATTCCTTAGATGCCCATTTACTCTTGAACGCATCAAATTTTCTGTTTGTAGAAAGGAACCATTTTCCATTATAATGGAACATTCTAATAAGAGAACCTTCGTATGCTTCATAAAAGGAACACTTGTCAAAAATAGGAACAATCTTTTCATTAATTTCTGTTTGATTATCTTCCTCGGTAAATTCAATCGTATAAGGAAAACCTTTCATAACCAATTTATCATTGTGAAAGACAACACCTCTGCATTGTTTTCTAATATCAGAATCAGACGGTTCGCAATGAATATAACAAAACAAATCAAGTCCGGTCGACTCATCCTTATCAACATGCTTGATAACTTTATTTAGCAACTCAATATTCTTGCGATTAAATTCCATCGAATATTCATCAATAGAAGGAATATCATTAATAGAAGTAGAAATCTCTGACTCCATAATATCTTGAGAATTAGTATTTGAGGACATTGTACTTTTGTATATAAAAGTTATTTTCTTAAATCAATTTTAAATTTTATTAATTTTTATTTTATTTTTATTTAATAAAAATGAGTTATTTAAAAAAAAGAAGAGAATCAAGTTTAAAAAAAAAGAAAAGAAGATCGTTAAAAAAAGAGAATATTATAAAAAAAAGAGAATCTAGTATAAAAAAAAAGAAAAGATCTTTAAAAACAAAAAGAAGATCTCCTAAAAAAAAAGTTAATGATGGAACTAAAGATTCGATTAAAAAAAGGAAAAGAGATGAAACTGAAAACCCAAAAAAAGTTAAAGAAATATTAACTGAAGATGAACGAAAAAAACTGATTGAAATATATGAAAAACAAAATTATTACGATAAAAAAAAAATTGAAAAAGTTCTATCGGAATTCAATGCGTATAGAACTAGTAACAAAAAAGAGGAAATAAATAAAAAAAGATTAAGATCATATCTTGATACAGCATTAACATGGACTCCTAAAAAAAACACACCTGAATTTAATGTATTTTATAAAAAATTAACTAAAATAATATTGGAAATGATAAGGAATGGGCATAAATTCGATGATATTTTTAGTATAAAACCATCTTATATATCATCTGAATATAATAAAGATGTTAAAAAAAACAAGAAAATTAGTTTTCAAACCGCTAGAAACTATTTTTATCCTATGAGGGATAGAATAATTGAAATAATAAAAACACCAAAAGATAGAGAAATATTTTATAAAGGATTAAAAGATGATGAATATTTAAAAAATAAAATCAATCAACTTTTTATTATTGAATCTCACTTTAATAATAAACTAAAAGAAAAAAAAATCGAATTTAACAAAAAAAAAAGAAAAGTAGAGGATGAAGAGATTGATTTCGATAATCTTGGCAAATTATTTTCAAAAGAAGAAGATCATGAATTTGATGTTAGTTTAGATGATTTATTTAAGGATGAAATAGATGATGAAGAATTTAATGATGAAGAATTTAATGCATATTTAAATAACATATCGCCATTGAAATCAACTCCTTTAGAAGAAACAGAAGAAGAAAAAAGTACCTTTAGTAAAATGTTAGATTTTTTCAAATAATTTTCAAATTAAATTGATTTTTTAAAATACATAATTATGAAAAATGTATATACAACACGAAATGAGCAAATCGATTTTAGACAAACCTGAAAATTCTCTGTCGATAAAAGATATGAAAAATTTCCTTCAATCTATAGGTAGTTATCATTCATTTAAGAGTAAAGAAGAGTATCTAGAGAGAATGGCTGTTTACCGAAACAACGTGAATTTTACTTGGAGGGATGATCAAAGACAAATTTTAAAAGAATTTTTAAAATTTGGTTATAAAAATTTCGTTGTTCACGCGTTATTCGGATCGGGGAAAACTTGTACATTGTTAGGTGTTTTAATACACGGCATAATTGAACGATTATTCAAACCAGAAGAAGTTTTGTTCATATCTTACAATGTATCTATAAAAAATGAAATTAAAAGAAAATTGAAAAAATATGGCATTGGACACAAGGTAAAAGTTCGAACATTTGATAGCATTGTATATGAAATATCGAAAATAGGTGAGTATCCATATATTGACTTACCTAACTTTGAAGGTAAGAGGAAGTTTGTTCTTGAACTTGTATACAACATTGAATTTACATATAAACCAGAATTTCAGCCAAAAATAATAATTATAGATGAGTGTCAAGATTTAGAAAAAAATACGTTAGCGATACTCCAGCATTTTTATCCAGATTCGAAATTCGTTTTTGCTGGTGATATATTTCAGAGTATACAAAAAGAGACACGAGAAAGTTTGTTATGGCATTTTATGACCAATGAGTCGGCTGATACTTTCAAAATATATATGTCTGATACACCAAGAGTTCCAAATACAACACTAACGACGATAAAAAACGCGTTGAAAATTCATTATCCTGAATTCAAAGATAAGATAACTAACTGGACGTCGAGTAATACAATATCGGATGCTGATATAGAATGGCATAAACTAAAATCATACAAAGATATATTTGAAGAGTTAAAAACTTTCTTGAGTAATCACACTCCGGAGGAAGCGATGATACTTACTTTTTCATCAGCTATAACTGTAAATGGGTCAATGGGTGATATAGCTAGATTCAGACGTTATTTTTCTGAAAATGGTATTGATGTTAATACAAATCACAAGAAAATGGATCCTAGTAAGTATTTTCTAACAACAGCTAACTCGTCGAAAGGTTTAGAGAGAGATTATGTAATATGTTTTCTAACATTTCCTCTTGAGAGAGCATTTGTTCATCTAAGCGATGATATGGTTGTGAATCTAATAACAGTTGCTCTCACAAGAGCAAAAAAGAAAGTTATTATGTTTGTTCCAGCATATGAAGACAAGTATAGTAAAGCATTAGGATTATTTGAATCGTGTCCAAAACCTAGTTTATCTAAAATAAGAGAAGGCAAAATGCTTTCAGAGTTTAAGTTTCAAGATTACTTAGACATGGAGCATTGTGTGACTGAATTAATACGTGCATCAGTAATCAAATATGATACACGTATTGATATTAGGAAGAATATAAAAATGTATAATTTTTCTAAAATATTTGATGAAGATATCAGTTACAAAACGGCTCCAATCATTACGGAGGAAGATAAAGCGTTTGTAGGTATTTTGATTGAAAACCTAATAACATCAACTTGGGTAAATAGATGGCCGCATGAGCCAAGTTGTGATGTTTTAGAAAACCCAATGTATATTCATGTAATCAAACGAATTAGTTCATCGATTAAGAAATATAAGAATTATTCGTCGTCAAACATTTTTAATGATAGTAATCAGTTTGACGGAATACTATTATATTCTCAAATACATATTGCGTTGTCAAATAAAATATTTATTACTTTGACTGATAGTTTGAGAAACAATCTGAAATCTTACTGGGTCAGGTTGAAACCAAAAGTGTTGACGATGAAACCTCGTGAAGAAAAGTTGAAAATTCAATGTAATCTAAAAATGCCATGGTTAACTGGTGTAGCAGATGCATGTTCTATAGATGATGATGAAAAAACAACTTCATTATATGAAATCAAAGCATCGAGCGATCCTGATTGGAAAGATAATGCTTCAGTTCAAGTTTTCTGTTATGCTTTGATGTGTGGAAAGACTTGGAGTCGATTACATTTATTCAATCCATTTAGAAATGAGAAAGTATCTTATTATTTTGATAGTAAATCAATATTATCATTGAGAATGAACATTATTCAAGATATTTTGATATGGAATATCAATTGTATGATGGCAAAACTTTATCCAAATACAAAAGATAATGATGTTTTGAATGTCCAAGATACAATGTTTATTCATATACTAAAGAATGAAAAAGGACAAGTAAAGCAAGTATCAATTGTCAATATGATATCACCAATAAAATGTGAGTTTGTATATAATAAATATGTATCATCTGGAGAAAAGAAAACTAAAAATATGGAAAAGATAGATAGATTTGCTTGTGAGTCATCTTTAACATCTGAAGATATAATCAAAGAAGTAAATATCATATTGAATTCTGAGATGAATAAAAAGAAAGTTATTTGGTCATTAGATGATCATTCAGATATTATAGATAAAAAATTCAATACAATAAAGAATGAATATGAAATAAATAATATAGAAGAGATAATTAAGAGATTAAATTATAAGAAAAATGAAAATTTATTATATGAGTTGAATTCATCTGATAGTTTTTATTGTCTGATATTATGTATAACTTTTTTGTTTCTGGATAAACATTTTGTATAAATTTATTAAAATATATATGTATTTTTGTTACATATATATTTTCTAAATTGGTATTGTATGAATAAAATGTAATTAAAGAAATAATTATTTTATTATATAAATGACAACAACATCAAGTTTCCAAATAAAGCCAGATTTTTATACTACAGAAGACGATTGTAAAAATAATTCAAAAAATACATTACAAACGAACAAAAGGTATAAAAATTTTAATCAAACACATTTTACAGCTGGCGATGAAGAGCAATTTAATGATTATAGAGATGAAACAAATGGTTGCGATAAATATATAAATATAGAAAATAATATATTTATTAATCAAAATTTTGCAATATGGTCTGGATATCATAATTTGGAAACAACATGTGTGTTAAATACTTTTAAATATATATTTAACAAATTTAAAAAAGGAATATATGTAAAAATTTTAAATAATGAAATAAAAGTATTTCTTCCATTTTCAAATTCTAATTTTATTAATGAATGGAGTCATTTGATTAAATATGACAAAAAAATATTTAAAAAAGTATCAGAAATTGAAGGTCGTATATTTAATGAAAAGAAAGTGAATGACTTTGTTAATACATGGTATGCAAATAATTGTTTATTAAGATATGAATTTCCTATAAATGAAGGTGATACTAATGTTTCATGTATTAAAAATATGTTAGAAGAATTATGTAAAAATAGAAATATACCAGATATAGAATTCTATGTTAATAGAAGAGATTTCCCTATATTAACAACAAAATATTCGGAACCTTATTATGATATATGGGGTTCTGATAACGTACCACTTGTATCACATAAATATGATAATTATTTACCAATTTTTTCAATGTCTAAAACAAGTAATTATGCTGATATATTATTTCCAACACATGAAGATTGGGCAAATGTTCAAATAAAAGAAAATAAATTTTTTACAAATTCTAGAGTTCATTTACATAGTAATGCAAATCACAATATAAAATGGAAAGATAAAAAAAATATAGCCGTTTTTAGAGGTAGTTCAACAGGTTCAGGATTAACAATCGATAATAATCAACGTTTACATATATCATATCTTTCTTCATTAAATAAAATAGATAATGATGATGGAAATTACTATTTAGATGCAGGTATAACAAAATGGAATACAAGAATAAAAAAATTAAAAGATAAAAACGAATTACAAATTATCGATATTGATTCTTTACCATTTTCTTTAGTACCTCAATTATGTTATGACAAACAATTAGAATATAAATATATAATACATATTGATGGACATGTATCTGCTTTTAGATTATCTTATCAATTAGGAATGAATTCTCTAATACTTTTAGTTGAATCTGATTGGAAATTATGGTATATGCATTTATTAAAACCATATGTTCATTATATACCAATAAAAAGAGATTTATCTGATATTTATACACAAATAAAATGGTGTAAGATTAATGATACGAAATGTCAAGAAATTGTAAATAATGCAAATGAATTTTATAAAAAATATTTAGATAAAAACGGTATTTTAGATTATTTACAAAAACTTTTAATTGATGTTAAAGAACAAACAGGTACATATTATTATAATTGTAAGTCAATATTATCTTTACAACAAGAAGAACAATTAAATATACTTCAAATATATAAAAATAAATATCCAAAAGATTCAGATGAAAAATGTTTAAATTCGATTCCAATACACATAGGGAGATGTTATGGATTATTAAAAGGAATACAATATATAATAAATTATTTAGGAATTGAACTTTATAAAGAAAATAAAGATAAAGTATTTGAGAATAATTCTGTTGAGATAAATAAATTAAAATTAAAAAATTATAATTTAATTTTAAAAGTTTCTAAAAATCAGAAAAAAGAAAAAGAAAATATTCATGAATCTTTTATTGGTATAACATGTATTAATAAAATTTTAAAAAATATACCTAATTTTTGTTTTATTTATGCTCTTGATAATGATAATTCTGTCATTTCAGAATATATTCGCGGTGAGAGATTATTTGAATATATAAAAAGTGATAAATTCTCATTGAAAATATATATTAATGTTTTGTATCAATTGTGTTTAGCATTACAAGTTGCTCAAAATGAATGTTGTTTTGTCCATTATGATCTAACTCCGTGGAATATTATTATACAATTTTTAGATGAAGAAGTTGATATTGAATATCAAATAGATTATAATAAAATTATTAAAATAAGAACAAATGTTGTTCCAATTATTATAGATTATGGTAAATCACATGTAATCTATAAAAACAAGCATTATGGTTTTGTAAATATGTATAAATTTTCAACAAGTCATGATATTATTTCTTTTATATTAACTTCTATTTATCAAATCATTATTGAACAAAATGTTGTTAAAGAAGATTTTAGTACTATATTATACATATCGAACTTTCTAAGTGGTACTAAATATTATAATAAACATTTTAATAATGCAAAAGATGTTAAAATGTTCTTTAGAAATGCTAAAAAGTATTCTAATTTATTATATAATGATAAATATGAATTAGAATATAAAACACCTATGGATTTATTTTATTATCTACAAAAACGCATTAATTATGTAAAAATCAATTATTTATATTCTTATTCATCCTTTATGAACAAAAGTTATCCATATCAAATATTTCATTATATACTATCTAAAAATAACAATGAACAAATGAATTCTTTTATAAAATCTTTAAAAAGAATAAAAAAAATTAAAATAAATATTTCAATTAAACTTTTTTATATAAATTTAATTACTAATGATATAATTTCTTATGGATTCTTTAATTCAGATATAAAAAATTTAATACATAAAATACTTAAATATTTATCTAATAATATTGATAGAAGTACTAAAAAAGAAATCAAATATAAAGATAAATATGATAATGATTTCGTAATAAATTTTGATGAAAACATATTTTTAGAACCATATAAATTAAAAGAATTGTTAAATGTTTATTCAAAATATGACATTAAAAAAATGATAAAAAAACTAAATAACTTAGTTGATAACAATCACAATAAAATAACATTAAACAATTCAATAGCTAATATTAAAACACTATTTTCAACTACAGAAACATTATATTTTCATAATATAAAAAATATAAACAAAGAAATCTATAAATATATATATAATTTTGTATGTAAAATAAATAATAACGTTTAAATAATTATTAATTATATTTTTTTTGTTTATTTTTCTTTCTATACAATAAATAAAATGGATGAAAAAATGTTAATTCTTCTAGGTCTTGGAGCAATTGGATACTTAGCCGCTACTAATTTAAATAATGATGACGATGATGATTGCCATGAAAATCGTCATAGAGGTTATGGTTATAATGAAAGTTTTGTTAATCCTTCTCCTCCTTCTCCTCCGTCTATTCCTCATGAACAATATTTCCCAACATCTGGTGTATCTAATAATAATCCTAGTGTTTCTTACCAAAATTATCCTTCTATGGATGTATCTCATAATTCTAATGTATCACCATTAAGTTATGGACAAATGGTTCAAGAAAATTTTGTACAAAATGATTATATCAATGTTGATAGTATAAATAAAAATCCTAATCAAATTCCTGTTTATAATGAACAATCAGGTAATGTTGGATTACCAGTTTCTGATATGACTGATATGAGTGCTGGTGATAACAATAAATATATTTATGATAGAACTATTGGTACTATCGGTTTTACTTCTACAAAAATTGGTGGTAGACGTAGAGGACAAGCTGACTATGTCAGAGGAGATTTAGCTATTGTTCCTGATAGATCATCTTGGTTCCAAGTATCCTCTAATCCTAGTGAAAGTTTAATGAAAGGTGCATTGAGAAATGAAAATGCTCTTTCATCAAGACCTCGTTCACCATCATCACCTGTTAGTAAAAGAGGTAGTACTAAATCAAGTACTAAATCAAGTGGTAAAGGTAAAATGCAAGCTATGAGAACTGTTGCTAGAGATGGACAAGTCCTTGGTGAATGTGATGATGAAAAGCCTGATTATTTAGATTGTATTTATGATAGTTATAAAAAGAAAGGTCTATCTCCCACATATGATGAACTTATGGAATATGATAGATTACAAAAAGAAACTTATGCTAAAAGAAATGGTGGTTTAGGACAAGCATTGAATCAAATGTAAACACTTATGTAATTTTTTAAACTAAAAGTTTAAAAAAAAATAATATTAATTATACATTCAAATCATTTGATTGAGTTACACGATGATTTAACAATGATAATGCATCATATACATCATTTGACATGATTGTCTTTGTATTATGTTCAGAATTTACGGCTATAACGGCTTTAATTACATCCGTTAACTTATTTTCCATAATATTTCGTATCATATCGTGGCAATCATCTGATAAACTCTTTACTCCAGCGCGTCGTGATAATTTTGTAATCGATGGTTTTGTTATATCCATTTTTTATATATTATTCATCTTACTTTAAATTAGTTTTATTTTTGTATTTTAAAAAATTATTTTCGAAATTTAAATTTAAAAGATTGACTTTTTATTTCTAAAATGGATGAACAACAACAAAAAACTAATATCGTCGCTAAAAAGAAAACTCATTTCTTTGAAACTTATATCTCCAAACTCTTAAAAAACATTGCTCCGCAAAACGGAATTACATCTAATGCAAAACAACAACTTAACAGTTTTCTATGTTTCTTTCTAAAAACTATCGCATCTACTATCAATGATCTTACTATTATCGCTAAAAAGAAAACTATTTCTACTAAAGAAGTTGAAAACTCATTAAACATTATTCTTTTAGGTGAACTACGTAATTTGTGTATTAATGAAGGTAAGAAAGCATGTGATAGTTTCTCATCACATGATAATAAAGGTAGTAAACAAACACGTGCTAATATTGTATTTCCTCCTTCCATGATTGAAAAATTTTTGAGAAATTTTGGTTATTCAAAGATTATGGTTGCTAATCTTGCTCCTGTATATTTAGCATCAGTTTTAGAGTTTATTACACATGAAATTCTTGATATTAGTGTAAATTATTGTAATCAGGGTAAACATGTTAGAATCACTGTTAGAGATATGGAATTAGCTGTTAGAAATGATGTAGAATTACACGCTCTTTTTAAGAAATTGAATATTTCATTTCTCGGTGGAGGTGTTGTACCTTTTATTCATTCTTCATTATTAGCAAAGAAGAACAAAAAGAAGGTTGTTCCAAAGAAGGATACACATAGATATAGATATGGTACAATGGCGCTAAAAAATATTAAAAAGCAACAAAAACAAAGTGATTCATTAGTTCTTTCTAAATCTCCTTTTGAAAAATTAGTTAGACAAATTATTAAAAATAATTTAGATGATAATGTAAAGATTAGTAAAGATGTTTTTACAATTCTTCAATACTTTATTGAACAATATATTATTGATATTCTTTATCATTCTAATTATTTAACAATTCATGCTGGTAGAGTTAAACTTCTTCCAGTTGATATTCAATTATATAATTCTTTCCAGAATCATAATAATATTAGTTCTCTTAATAAAAATCCTTATATTACAAATGAGATTGTCAATCTTTTGTCAATAGATAGTAATAATGATAATGAAAATGAGATTTAAAAAAATAAATTTTTTAATTAAAAATGTCTTCAATTAAAGATAAACTTGGATACGTACCATCTCATAATATGACTGGAAAGTATGCTATTTTAATGGAAACTTCAGGTGAGGAAAATGAAAGTTGGTATTATTTTATCAAATATGAGGGGAATGAAGAGAATCTAAAGGATTTACAATCTCAATTCGAAAAAATCAAATTTTATATTATTGATGAATTGAGTACATTTGATCTAGAATTAGAATATTTGGTTTCTGCACAAACAGCAAAAGAAATGACCAAAGTAGATTTGAATCATTCATCTTTTCATCGTAAATTTGATGGAGTTTTACAAAAAATTGATTTTGATTTTAAAAAGAAGGATGGAAATGAGACTAAAATTTGTAAAGTTTTTGATATTCTTGGAATGGGACAAATTGAAAATTTTATTGACGATGAAGATTTGGATGAAGAAGATCTTGCTTCTGATATTAATACTGAAAATGAATCTATAAGTGATGAAGAAGATGATACAAGTGATGAAGATACATGTAGTAGTGAAGATGAACTTAGTGATGATAAAAAGGATTCTGCTAAAACAGATTTGAAAGCAATTCTTAAAGAAAAATTAAAAAATAAAAAATAATTTAATTTTATAAAATAATTTATAAAATAAATACAATTATGCCTAATAATAAAAAAATTCAAAAGAAAAAAAGTGTTGATGGAAATAAAAAAATTCCTGTTAATTTTAGATTCAAAAATTATGAAAATAAAGAAAAAGAATTTTCAAAAATTTTAAAAGAAATAAAAAATTTTATAAAAAAATAAATATTATTTATTATAAATAAAAATGACTTTAGAAGAAGATAAGAATGAAATTATTCAAGGTATACAACAATTAAAAACGAGAATTAACGATTTAGAAACAGAAAATTCTAGATTAGAGAATGTTAATGATAGTATACAAGGTAATTTAGACAAATCTTTAAATGAAGCTAGTACATTAAGAGCAAATAGTATGAATTGTGATACTATTTTAGCTGAAATCAAAGAATCTTTGAAAGTTTCAGATGGTGGGAAGAAACGTTCAAAGAAACGTTCAAAAAAACGTTCAAAAAAGCGTTCAAAGAAGCGTTCAAAGAAGCGTTCAAAAAATCGTTCAAAGAAAATGTAATTTTATTTTTAAACTAAAAATTATAAAATTATAAGTTTAAAAATATTTATATTAAATAAAAAAATGGATAAAGAAATAAACGACTTAATAAAAAATTTTAAAAATATAATAAAAGATTCAGGAATTAATACAGACGATATATATAATGATTATTTTAAAAATTTCAATGAAACTAGCATTAAAAATAAAAAAAATAAAATCATAACATATATAAATTATATAAATACACTCATAAGAGAGTCAAAAGGAAAGGTAAGAACTTTAATAAGATTGAAAGGTCTATCGAATAAAGATTATAATGTTAATATAATTGATGATAATAAAATATCAATTTTATGCGAAACTGATAAGATTCCTAGTATTTACGGTCCTTTTAAAAAAATATATGATAACGAAATAACAAATAAAACATTATTTAAAGATCCTGAAATTGTAGAAATCATTAGACTTTTAATGAACGGTATATCTACATTATTATTTTCTTATGGTCTTTCAGGTTCTGGTAAAACTTTTACATTATTTGGTAATAAAGATAGCATTGGAATTGTTCAATATATTATCTCTCAATTAATAGAAAATGGATATAAAATAAAAGTTAATTCAATTAAAGAAGAATATATTAATGAATTTGTAATTGATATTAATAATATTAATAATTTAAAAACATTATCAGGTAAAATAATTAAAAATAATGAAGAAATAGATAAAGATATAAATAATGATAATGATATTGATGAATTATTAGAAATCATAAATAAAAAAAGGAAAAATGTTAAATTATCTGAAAATAAAAGAATAAAATCAACTCCAAATAATAAAGAATCAAGTCGTTCTCATTTATATATAACATTTGAAGTAAAAAAAGATACAAATATCTCTTATTTTACTATAATTGATTGTGCTGGTAGAGAAACACCAAAAGAAATTTTTGATAGTTATTTTAATTTTGAAAGAACTACGAATACACCAGGATATTTTTTATTTGATGAGAGTACTGATTATACTAAAATATTAAAAAATAAAAGTGAAAATATTCCAAATATAAAAAAAATAATAAAAGAAGGGTATTATATTAATGAATCATTAAATCATCTGATTTTTTTTATAAATAAACAAATAGATAAAGATTATATATTAAATAATAAACAAATTCAAAAAAACATATCAAATCAATATATACCAGAAAAATATTTCGAAAATCCATCGAAATATTATGATTTATCTATAAAGTCATTACTAAATACAAATATTCAAACTATTCCTATTTTAAATGAGATTTATAGCAAAACAGGTTCATCAAAAATCAATCCTAAACTAATCATGTTTTGTAATCTAAGACTTGATAATAACAAATGTATTAATACTAAAAAAACACTTGATTTTGCTCAACAAATAAAAAGTACTTAACAATTTTTATAAAAAATTTTTATAAAAATTAATACATTTTTTTAATTTCATTACTAACATCGACGATAAGACCGCTATAATTTCTGATAAATTGAGTGAAAGAAATATTATCTTTTCTTTTTATTCTTTTTAATTCTTTGATAGTCATTCTTAGGAGTTCTTTTCTATCAATATCGGGATTAGAAAGTCTCAAATCGATCCAAAAACAACTCCAAACAGAACAAAATCCAACAATTTCTAATTTTTCTTTTTCTGCTTCTTGAATAGTTTGTAAATTTCTAGCAGGAGAGAAAGATAAAGGATGATAATAATTTTTTATAAATGAATCTCCTAAATTTTTTTTAAAAAGTTTTTCAATTTCTAAATCAAGATTTGGTGGATTTAAACATTTTTTATCATTTAATTTACCATATGGCTCAAAACGTTCTAAACTACATGTTTCTTTATCATAAAGTAACCAGTTTGCATGACCACTATCAACACAATTATATCCAAAAGGTAATACAACAAATCTTTTACTTTTACATTTCTTAAAATTATTCCAGAACTTTTTTTCAGGTTTAGGAACAGAAATATATCCTTTACCCTTTTTTCTTTCAATCCATCTTAATGAAACTTCTTTTTGATCATCAGGAATATGATTTATATTAGACGGAAGTAAAACACATGAATCATCATGTTCATGATCATTTTCATCAATAATTGTTACTTTTTTACTTGAATCTGATTTATATATATCATCTGCTAATATAACACATGCATTTGCGTGTTTATGAGATAAAAAATACATTACAATAACATTAAAATAAGCAGAACCAACAAAATCAGTTTTTTCTATATGTTTATAATTTTTTGGTAGTATAAAGTTTTGTAAATTAATAGAAGTTAAAGACATATCTTTTATATAAAATAAATATAAAAAATGTTTCAATTATTTATTTACATCATACTGATAATAACTTTAATAACAATAATTTTAGAATTATCAAAAAATTTAATAATATATAGAAAAGTTAATTTTAATGATATAGAAAATCATTATATATTGTTTAGAACAAATGATAATGTAAATGAAATGAAAAAATTAGATAAAATATATAAAATAAAAGAAAGAGAAGATATATAAAATTGAAAAAATAATTTTGGTAAAATGATAAAAATACAGTATCTAAATATAATGGAAAAAGCGTATGAAACATGTGTTGAGATGATTGAACATAGAGGATATATAATAATAGATCAAGATGATGAACGGATATTGGCGACTCGAGAGAATCGTATAACAAAAAAGGAAGAACAAATTTGTGTATTCATAACAAATACATCTAAATTTAATGTTGAGAGCATTCAAGAGTATATTTCAATGATGAAAAAGATGGATGTTTGGAATTGTATTATTGTATATAGGGATAGTGCGACACCAGTGGCAAAGAAAATAATAGAAGAAACTAAGGATATGAATATTGAGTTATTTACAGAAGATGAATTACAATATAACATAACAAAACATGTTTTAGTTCCAAAACATGAGATAGCATTTAAGAAAGGAACAGTCGGATGTGTAAACTTCAAGAAAAAATATACAGATAATATTCCAATTATTCTAAAATCAGATCCAGTGAGTAGATATTATGGATATGAAAAAGGAGATATAATTAAAATAACACGTAGAAACGGTTTTGTTGTGTTTAGAGTAGTTAAATAAAATAATTAAATTTTTATACTAAATAAAGTATAAAAAAAGTAGAAAAAATAAAATTGATTTTATAATTTTTATATTTAAAGAAATAACAGATAATAATAAATATAATGAACACAGAACTAATTTCGGCTAATAGCTATGATGTATCCAAGATGATATTTTCAGATCCTATTGAAGGAGCGATTCCTGATAGTACTATTAAGTACAAGAGAATCAACATTTCAACTCTGAATGATGATGGATCGGTTGGTGAGTTGGTCTTGCCAACCGAGAAGGTATATTCGTATGGTGTAAGTGAGAACATTAACATGAATAGTGGTAAGGTAGATGGTTATGTACTTCCTCTTGTCTTATTTAACAAGAATGGTGCTTCAGACGAAGAGAAGAATTTCGTTGATACATTTAATAACATTGTTGAAAAGTGTAAGGAGTATCTTCTTGAAAATAGAGAGGAACTTGGACAATATGAGTTAGAAAAGAATGACCTGAAGAAGTTAAATCCAATTTTCTATAAGAGAGATAAGGGTAAGATCGTAGATGGTTCACCACCTACATTGTATGCAAAGTTGATTGTCAAGAAGGACAAGAAGGATGGTAATAAGATTATTTCAGTATTTTTTGATGAAGATACTGGTGATAATGTAAATCCACTTGAATTATTGGGTAAGTCGTGTTATGCCAGAGCAGTAATCAAGTTTGAATCAATCTTTATTGGCAATAAGATATCTCTTCAAGTTAAGTTGTATGAAGCAGAGGTAAAGACAATTAATACAGGAATGAGACGTTTGCTACCAAGACCAACAGCTGATTCATCTGCATCAAGAGTTACAGTAAAGACGAGTGAAAAGCCAAAGCCATTGGATGATGACGACGATGATGATGTTGGTAGTTTAGTTGGTGGCGGAGATGATGACGAAGATGCCTCTCCTCCGGTTGAGGAGGTAAAGGAAGTAAAGAAGGCACCAGTAAAGAAGCCAATCATTAAGAAAGTAAAGGCTAAGGAGTAATTTCATTAAATAAATACATATTTTATTAATTTTTTAAACAAAAAAGTTTAAAAAATATTTTAGGAAAAAGATTCATGTGCTTCTTTTTCTTTAATTTTTCTTTGCATATATAAATCATCAAACATAAGTTTTAGAATTCGTTGTTTTTCTTCTAATACTTTTCTCTCAAGTTCGTACCATTCTTTAATTTCATCTAATTTGATTTTTAAAACTCTTTTACGGTTTTCTTTATCAATAATAGTTTCACGTATCTTATTATCATCTTCAAATAAAAGATAATTAGTATTCATTAATAATTGTTAAATTTAATTTTTTAAACTAAATTTTTTACAATAGAACCATAACCATGAGAAAAACAGTGAAAAAGTTCAGGATGATCGTTATAAATATGTGTAAGAATCTTCTGTTCAGTATTTAACCAATTATATTGAGATAAATATTTATCTATATATTTTCTATATAATTTAGCAAAAGAATTGACAATATTTTTATGAAGAATGAAATTTGTACCAGCAATATAATGATAATAATTATTATCATGAACTTTATATTTCTCAAATTCTGGATTATTAGTTGTAGAAAATATAAATTTATCTATAGGTAATGTTAAAATCTTATCTTGATTTGGAAAAGGAGTTGATGGTGGAGATGTTTCTCTATAAATATATATACCAGCGTCAACCCACATAAAAAAATCGGAATTAAATGGGTCAATATCTTTAGCTTTCTCAACAAGATTAACTTTTTCATTCCAAATTAAATTAACATTTGTTGAAGGAACATGTGGTTCCATGTAAGATACAGTATTTTTAAATTTATAAGTATAAAAATCTTCGATTTCGATATTTATATAATGAGTTGGTAAATCAGCACGTATTTCCTTTACAATATTAATAGATTCTGTATTACCAAAAAATACATAAGGACAATTTATTCTTATTGTATTAGACATCCAAGATTTATATTTATCAAAATTATATTTTCCTTTAACATTCCAATATCCAGAGACAATAGTTACTAAATTTTTCATTTAATTAATAAGTATTAAAAAGTTTTTAAATAAATAAAATTGATTATATATTTTTTTTATTTTATAAAAAAATATATAATTTGACATATGAATACCGATAATATTACTTTTAATACAGATAATATTAAAAAGAATCGTAAGTATATTGCCTTTCTTATGGATGAGACTGGTTCAATGAGTTCAATGGGCGCAGAACCGATTCAAGGAGCAAACAAATTCTATAAAACACAAAAAGATGTAGCTTTAGAAAATAAATTAGAAGTATATTCAACACTAGCTTTTTTTAGTGAAGATATTAGATATAAACACAAGAACAAAAAAATTGATGAAGTAAGTATACTTGAAAACAGTGATTATACACCAAATGGAATGACAGCATTACATGATTCTATACATGAATTTGTTGATGATATTAAGTCTCAAATAAAGGGTATGGAAGGAGAAACAGATGTAGTGTTCATTATTCTAACTGATGGATGTGATAATTCATCAAATAAATATAATCATAAGCATACTAAGGTATTACTAGAAACATTAAAAAAAGAAGAGAAATGGGTAATTATATATCTAGGAGCAAATCATGATGTATTTACAACTGCGACAGATATAGGTGTATCGCGTAGGTTATCTGGTTGTTATACAGCAACACCTTTAGGATGTAATCATATATTTACTCAATTAAGTGATAATATAAGAAGATGTATATCATCTGATACAAGAACATTTGAAGGAGACTTTAAATCACCTAATACATCAGATGATTGGGTAAAAGTAGATAATGTGAAAATTAATAACCCATCATCATTATCACACTCTTATTCGTGTTAAATATTCAATAAAATTATTAAATTAATAAAATAATTTAATAATTAATTTTTAGATTTTTTCTTTCTTGAAAGAGAATGTTTTATTCGCTTTTTTTTCTTACCATCTCTAATAACTGAGACAGGAACTGTTTTGTAATATGGTTTATTCATGATACCAGTAACTTCTTTAGAAACTTTTTCAAAATCTATTTTTTCTTGTTTAGATTTTATTTCTTCTTTAGTAAAAAAAGCACCCATGTTATTTTATATATAAATAAATAAAATAAAATTTAAAAATGAAAAAATTAATTATAAAAATATAAAAAAAATATGGGAATTAAGAATTTAAATAATTTATTAAGAAAGAATTGTCCACATGTATTTGAAGAGATACATTTATCTGAATATGCGTTTAAAAAGATAGCAATTGATGTATCTTTATTTATGTGCAAATTTAAAGCGATATGCGGCGATAGATGGTTGTCATCTTTTGTAAATCTAGTAGAATGTCTAAGAAGAAATGAAATACATTGTGTATTTATATATGATAATGGTGCTCCTCAGGAAAAAACGATAGAAAAAGAAGAAAGAATAAAACAAAGAGAAAAAACTGAGAATAAAGTTTTAGAACTAGAGATGGCATTAGATAAATATCATAATACAGGAGAAATAGATACAGTATTATTAGAATTACATGAAAAGATAGAAAATAAATCAGTTTCAGTCAAATCATTTTTAGATAGAAAACAGAAATCAAAAATCGGTATAGATATGAATTTAGTAAAAGATAAAATAGAAAAAATGCGAAATTATATTATAAAAATATCACCAACCGATTTTGAGACAACACGAACATTGTTTGATATTTTAAATATTCCATACTATATAGCGCCTTTAGAAGCAGAATGTATGTGTGCTGATTTATGTAAAAGAGGAATAGTAGATGGTGTTTTATCTGAAGATACTGATGTATTAGCTTATGGTTCTGATGTTTTACTAACAAAGATAGATACAAAGAATGATACATGTGTAAGGGTGAAATCTAAAGATGTATTAGATGGATTGAAATTAACACAAGAACAGTTTTTAGATTTATGTATAATGTGTGGATGTGATTATAATAAGAATATACCGAAAGTTGGTTGTGAAACATCCTTTAAATACATAACAAAATACAAATCAATTGATGAAATAGCAAGAAATGTAGATATAGATATATCAATCTTAAATCATAAAAGAACTAGAGAATTATTTACAGAATATGAAAGACATGAAATAAAAGATATAAAGTATTGCGGATTTCCAGATCTAGAAATTTTAAAGAAATTTATTAAGGAAAATAACATAAGAGTAGATTTAGAGAAACTTAAAAATAGTTTTATTCATGAAATAACTTTTATAGATAAAGAAGATGAAGAAATAGTAGAATTTGTAATAGAAGAATAATAAAAAATATTTTATATTAAAAAAATATATTTAATATAAAATGAAATCAAAAAGCAAAACAAATAAAGTTAAAGAAAATAAAAAAGATACAAAGAAAGATAAAGAAATAAAAAAATCAACTTCAAAGAAAATTGAAAAAGTAAAAAAATCAATTACAAAGAAAAATAAAAAAGTTGAAGATGAAAGTAAAATTAAAAAAAAAATAGAAAATGAAAAAAAGAAAATTGAAGATGAAAAAAAAAAGAAAATAGAAAATGAAAAAAAGAAAATTGAAGATGAAAAGAAAAAGAAAATAGAAGATGAAAAGAAAATTGAAAATGAAAAAAAGAAAGAAGAAGATAAAATTGAAAACAAATCAATAAAAAGAGTCAAAAGTATTGATTTACTTGATAAATATGGTTATGATATATATAATGATGATGAAAAACGTCAAGAATCTTTAGGAAATTTAGTAATTGTATATGGAGTTGTCGATTTAATCAAGAAATTAGATTCTGAATCAACAAACGATCCAAATATGATTACAAGATTTAATAATGATAAAAAGTGGATTAAAAATAATTTTAAAAAAAAATAAACATTTCTTTAAATTATTTTTAATTATTTTTTATTGTTTTAAATAAAAAATGTCTTGTAAATCTTGTGCAAAAGTTTTAAAATCACGGGATATTAAAAGTAAAATTCAATTTAATAAATGGTCTCTTAAAAATCATCCAGATAAAGGGGGAAATGTGAAAATATTTCAAGAAGTAAGTAATTGTAATGATTTATTTTTTAAAGATAGAAAATGTGATTGGGATTATTATAATCGTGAATCTGCTTTCAATTCACCTTCTTCATCTTATAGGTCATCATCATCACCATATTATTCATCTTCATCTTATAGTCCATCATCAAGATCATCAAGATCTTCCAGATCTTCAACTAGATCATATAGAAGAAATTATAAACCTTGCGGACCTCATCAATATAGACATCCTGAAACAAGAAGATGTCGAAAGAAACAAGGAACTACACCAAGAAGAAAAGAAGCTAAACCTTGTCGTCCTGATCAATATCGTGATCCTGTTACAAAAAGATGTAGAAAAAGCAAACCAACTACTCCAAAAAGAAAACCTTGTAAACCTGGTAAATATCGTGATCCTGTTACAAAAAGATGTAAAAAAAGCAAATCAACTAGCCCTAAGAGAAAACCTTGTCGTTCTGATCAATATAGACATCCCGATACAATGAGATGTAGAAAGAAACCAAAAAGTCCGAAAAAATCAAAACGTAAAACAAAAGAAGATGGAAAAAGAAGAAGAAAAAATGAAAATGATGATATAATATTTTCACCTAAAAAGAATAAATCACCTAAAAAGAGTAGATCTCCTAATAAGAGTAAATCACCTAAAAAGAGTAAATTATCTTTTTCTCCAGTAAAAGGACCAAAATTTTTTATGGGAAGACGAAGATATTAAAATTATAATACAAAATTGTGTATTATAACTAACTTACAAGTGTTTCATAACTAATATTATTTTTAGTATCAATTATAATATCATTTCTAATATCATTTAATATAAGATTATTTTGATCAATTTTAACAACAAATGATTTAGAAAAATCATGTACGTTATCTTTTGGTTTTCCTCTTTGATTACTTACTAATCTTGTTCCACCATCTGTAATTAAATCAAAGTTTTTATGTGTATGACCTGCTACCCAAGTATGAACATTAGATAAATTTAACAAATGATCAAGTTTTGATACATATAGTGAAACATATTTATCATTTGATTTATGACTATTTAATAAAACAGAATATGATGGGCAATGATGTGTAACAACAACTAATTTTAATTTATTTTTTTTACAGTATTTAATCATTTTATTAATATATTGTAAATCAGACGAATATTTTTGTTCGTATAAATAATTTGTCATACCGTGTATGCGTACAATAAAACGAGGTATTACAACTTCTACCTTAGACCATAATGTACAACCTAAAATGCATATGTTATTAATAATGACACTAGATTGGTTTAATATATACAAATTTGAAATTTGTTTTTCTAATAAATACAATCTATCAATTAATTTTTTCATTGGTAATGGTTCATAAGAAGAATCATTTGGTATCATATAAAATTCATGATTTCCTGGAATATAAAGGACGTTTTTAAAATACACACAAAGTTTTTCTAAAAACCCATATAATTGTTCGTATTTATATAAAGAACCAATGTCTCCTGCTAAAATTAAAATGTCTGATGTTGGTGTAATTAATGTTAAAGGATCTGGTATTTCATTATTTTTGTATTCAATGTGTAAATCTGACACTATTTGAAAATCTGTCATTAACTATTATTCTATATATATTTAGATATTATTATTTTTTAAAATCATTTTTTATTTTTATTTATTCTTGAGGAATTTCTGGAAGATCGTCTAAATTAACATTTGGTTCTTTCATTTTTCTTTTGGATGAATTATTATTTACAGATGGAGTATTATTACTAGTTGCTCTGTTCATGCTATTAATTAATCCAATTAAATTTGATCCTGTTGATTTTAATATCATTTTACTTACAATAAATAATCCTGCATTACATAATATCATAAAAAGCAAACGTAATTCAACTGGCCATTTTGAACCACCTGGTAAATATGATTTTTCACCTAACTCTATTAGTAAAACCTCATAAGAATGCATTGTTAATATCTGTTGTTGTGTAAAACCAGCCATTTCAAATCCTAAATAATTACCAAAAACAAACTCGCATATCATAAAACCACCAATTAAATATGTCTTATAATTCTCAACTGATGAATCTAATGATAATCGTCTAACAGTTGATTCATATGTTCTTTTCATAGAATTATAATCAGAATGAATACTAAATTCGGGAATTAATGAATTAGGATACGATTTTTTTAGTAATTCCATTTTAAACATCAATTCTCTTTTCACATCTTCATCATATAATTCTTCCGAAGATACATTATTTATATCTCTTAATTCTTTTTTTCTAAGAACTCCTCCTTGTTTTTCAAGTTCAGACAAAGTCGGAGGTATATTATCATCCATATTTGCACTTCTTTTATATTGTTCAACACTACGATAATTTAAATTTCGTCGTCGACTATATTTATCTTCATATTTGTCTTTACTTCTATCAGATGGATCATCTTTTAGTAATGCTTGTAAACGATCAGATATATTACTTGATGGTGTATCAGCCTTTCTATCATTACTTGATGATTTTAGATATTCATCTAAATCTTTTGTTTTATCATCTACATTGTATATCTTATCTAAATCAAGATCTTTATCATATGATTTATACTTATCATCATCATCCTTATTTGATTTATACTTATCATCATCATCCTTATTTGATTTATACTTATCATCATCATCCTTATTTGATTTATCATCATCGTCCTTATATGATTTATACTTATCATCATTATTAGATGTATACTTATTATCATCATACTTATTAGATTTATCATCGTCCTTATATGATTTATACATATTATCATCTTTATTATTTTCATCATCTTTTGATTTAACTTTAAAAGAATAATCTTCAATATTTGGTTTATCTTCTTCTTTTTCTAATATTGGTTTTGAAGAAGATGGAATATAATCTTTATTTACGAGATCTTGCTTAATTTTTACTTTGTTTTCTAATAATTCAAGATAAAGCCTAGGCATCCTTGGAAATACTTGTTGTCTGTTAATATTAAATTTCTCTTCAACAGATAACGGAACTTTTATAATTTTTATTGTTTTATTCTTCATTTACATATGAAAAAATACCACTTTAAGTTAAAAAAAAATAAAGTTTTAAATTTTATGTATATATAATTTTAGTTTAAAAATATTAATAGTTTAAATATTTTCTTTAAGAGAATTAATAGATAATTTGAAAAAAAATATAAAAATAAAAGTATTAATAAAAAATGATACGTTTTCCTGAATTATCTGATATAAAAAATCTGAAAAATGATGAATTAGAAAAAATCATGAATTTAATTGATAAAACAAGTGGACAAAAACTTATTAAAGTATGTAAAGATTATGACATTAAAGGTTGTACTACTAAAAGTGTACCTGATTTAAAAATATTTATGAAAAATTTTTTTACAAAAGAAACTACAGGGTTTTATTCATTAAGTAAATCCGATTTACTATCTAAAAGTTCTAAAGATTTGAAAGAAATACTGAATAATAATAAAATTTTTTATACTTCAAAGGATACAAAACCTGTTCTTGTAAATAAAATATTTGAGTTTATTAATAAAAATAAGCCACGATCACCTCCTCGATCACCTCCTCGATCACCTCCTCGATCACCTTCGCGATCACCTCCTCGATCACCTTCGCGATCACCTCCTCGATCACCTTCACGATCACCTCCACGATCACCTCCACGATCACCTCCTCGTTCACCTCCTCGATCACCTCCACGATCACCTCCTCGTTCACCTCCTCGATCACCTCCTCGTTCACCTCCTCGATCACCTCCACGACCACTTCATAAAAAAATAAAAAGAAAACCATCAAAGAAAAAATCAAGAAAATCGATTTCTCCAAAAATAAAACAAAAATTAAAACAAAAAATAATAAAAAAACGTAAACATAAAATAAAAAGAAAATTCATAAAAGGTGATCATGTTATTATAGGAGGAGTAAGTTATGGTATAGTATTGGGTTATGATAGCAATGAAAAAGCATATATAATAGGATTAAAAGATTCAGATGATCAAATTTTTATTCCTGAAAATGAATTAGAAAAAGATAATCAAGCAAATGAATTGTTAGGTATGCAAAAAGCAGATGACGAGTCAAAACAATATATGAGAGATGAAGATAAACGCATCGATGAATTGTTAGGTATGCAAAAAGCAGATGATGAGTCAAACCAATATATGAAAGATGAAGATAAACGTATAAATGAAATGTTAGATATGGAAAAAGCAGATAATGAGTCAAAACAATATATGAAAGATGAAGAAAAAAATATAAATGAAATGTTAGATATGGAAAAAGCAGATAATGAGTCAAAACAATATATGAAAGATGAAGAAAAAAATATAAATGAAATGTTAGCTGTTCAAAAAGATGATGTTGAATATGAATTAGAAAATGAATTTCAACCATCTAAATTAAATTTTGAGGAAGATATAGAAGAAGATATACCATTAAATGAAGGAGATGAAATTCATGAAAATATTAATATAATTGATTCAGAAAATGTAGAAGATATTTTACGAGAAATTCAGGAAATATCTGTAAATAAAACATTACAAAATAAACAAACTTTAACATCATCCATACAAAAAATTCTTGGAATTGGTTTAATTTAAATTAAAATTATTTTTTCAAATTAATAATTTGAAAAATCAATAAATTGATTAAATATCATCTCCATCATTATTTTCATTATTTGGTAAATTAATTATTGTTGGGTTTGAATCGAGTTCAAGATCTTTTAATTCTTCCTCTAACTCTTTATCTAAAGTAGTAATTGAACACATATCGTCATTACATTCATCATTAATTTCTTCAATTTTACTTTCAGAAAATTCATTTTCATTTAAATTATTAAATGTTGTTGATGGTATCATAATCATAACTTGTCTACTCGACATTAAATTTTGAGGTAATTCATGTGAATTATTAGCGTTATTTGTATATTGCTTTTTTGGTGATTGTTGTTTTAATACTTCCTGTTTTGATACTTCCTGTTTTAATACTTCCTGTTTTAATGATTGTTGTTTTGGTAATTGTTGTTTTGGTAATTGTTGTTTTGTTGGTACTTCTTGTTTTGGAAATTGATTAGTTTGCTGTATTTGTATTTGTATTTCATTTACAGCATTTAATAATTTAAGTAATAAATTTTCGTGATTGCGAATAATTTCTTCGTGTTGAGCCAACTTTATCTCGAGATCATCAATTTGTTCAGTCAATTTATTAGTTTTGTTCATAAAATAAGCTGTAATACCACCAATAACTACAACTTCTGATGCTATATGGATAATTTGTTTTGAATCAATGGACATTTTTATAATAAAGTTTTGGTTTTAAATGATAAATTTAAACAATAAAAATATTAATATAAATAATGACAAAAAATAATATCGGTGTATTATTAATGGTAAAAAATGAAAAAGAAAGTATTCAAATAACAATTGATTCTTTTAAAAATTATTTTTCTACAGTAATTGTTTTAGATACTGGAAGTAATGATAATACAATAGAAATTATTAAAAATACATGTAAAACTAATAATCAACAACTTTTTCTTAAAGAAACAACATTTAAATCATTTCCAGAGAGTAGAAATGATGCTTTAGAGTTCGCAGAAACAATTAATCATATTGATTATTTAATTTTAATGGATGCGGGTGATGAATTTAGAACAAATAGAACAAAAAAAGATTTTATAGAAATAATTAATAATATCCCAACTAATTCTAAATATGGTATAGTAACACAAAGATGGTTAAATAAAACAGATTTAGATGATCATTGCGATGTGAGATTTGTTAGAAATCATAAACAATTACGGTATGATATAAAATATCCAGTTCATGAAAAATTTAGAAATGTTTCAGATAATGAAATTTTTAATACAAATGAATTATTTTTTCTATATCAAGATAGAAATAAATATGGTATTTCTACTGATAAAAGATATAAAAAAGATATAGAATTATTATTAAAAGCTGAACCAAATAAACGTAATTTATATTTTCTTGCTCAATCTTATATGAGTATAGAAGATTTTTATAATGGTTATATTTATAATATTAAATCATATGATGTAAAAGAAGACGGTTTATCGGATTTTGATGAAAAATTTACTCTTGTTAGAATTGGATACTGTGCTATGAGATGTAATATGGATAAAAATATAATTTTTAAGTATTTAAATTTAGCGATTGATACAAGTAAATCAGATCCACCCATTGATGCATTTATATATATTCTAAAATATTGTATTGATAATCAAATACCAAGATACGCATTGCCATATTTGAAAAAATTATCTAAATTAGAAAAACCAAGTTCAAATAATACTTTAGTAAATAATAATTTTTATGATTATTTGAGATGGCATTTAATAAGTATTGTATCTTTAATGTGTAATGAAGAGTTATTATTAGGTAAATATGCGTGTTTAAAAGCAATAAAAGCTGCTAACCACGAGAATGATTTGAAAAATATTAAATTATTTTCAAAATAATATATTTAAAGATTATAAAATTATATATAATAATGAGTTCAACAAAGAATAGAATTGCTTTAAAAAAACTTAGAGAATTAGATACTGTATGGCACCCTGATTCAACACTTGTTTTTAAATCTTCGACTGATAAAGTAGTAATTGGAAGATGGGTTGATGATCAATTTATTGATTTAGATCAAGAGGCAGTTGAATTATGCGAGAAATGGTCATTCAAATTTGATACTTCTCGTATTGAATTTGAAAATGAAGAAGTGGGTGAGGAAGGCGAGGCTGAAGAAGATAACGATGAAGATGGTGAGACAGAAGGAGCAGAAGAAGGTGAGGTTGATGAGACCAATGAGGTTGAAGGCGATGTTGATGAAGGCGATGCTGATGAAAATACACTAGAAGTAAAAACTGAACAAACAGTTTCACAAATTACAAAACCTGTAGTTTCAGAAGATTTGAATGGTATGACTGAAGAATTTACAAAAAATCTAAATTCATATTTTCAATCAGTAAATCAAACATTTAATAATAAAATTTCAATTTTAGAGACAAAATTAACAACAAGAAATAAAGAATATGATGATATGAAAGAACTATACTCTAACATTAAACAAGAACATGATAAACTCAAGGCAAAGTTTGATGGAATCAAGAGTTTATTTTCTTAAATTCTTATAAAATTTAATACTATTATAGTATTAAATTAAAAATTAAAAATGATTTATAAAAAAATAAAATATATAGATAAAATGTATCAGAATTTTCAGGATTGGACAGAAGTAAAATTTGTTAAGAAAGATAACAACAAAAAGAATATTCCAACTACTTCAACATCATCTACAACATTAATATCATCATCAGTTTCTAATTATACTTCTCAAAAACCTTCAGTTAATAAAGCTGGATCTAGTGGATTAAATGATAAAGTAATGAGTGCTAAAAAATTAGAAAGTGAAGATGAAACATTTAAACATAAAACAGTTTCATTATCGATCTCAAAAAGAATCGCGCAGAAAAGATGTGAAATGAAACTTACACAAAAAGATTTAGCAATGAAAATATCACTTCCTGAAAGTATTATTAAAAGTTATGAAAAAGGAGACGCTATACCTAATCCATCTGTTCTAAATAAAATAGAAAAAGTTTTAGGAAGAGTTAGAGATTAAATAAATTATTTTTTTAATTTTAAATATATAGAAAATAATAAATAAAGTATAAAAAAGATTATAATCATATCTATTATATTTGGAAGACTTAATTTATAAAAAAGTTCATCTATTGTTTTTAATATTTTGATGAATCCTGAAGATTCATGTATATATATAAATGTTTTTGGTATTTCATACTTATTTAGTATTAAATTACTCACTTTTTTACCACTTTCCACTGCTGATTCCATACTCCATATATTTATACTTGTTTTACAATGAGCACCACCAATATAAAGATTCGAATATATTGTTCTACTATCTGGACGATATTTTTCATTTTCAACATTATTCACCCATTTTTTATTTTTTGCTTGTAATGATCCACTTTCAGTATTATTTTCCCATTCATCATATATTTCTATACTATTTATTATATTTTCTAAAGATAAAATGTTTTTATTATATTTTTTTATTTTTTCAATTAATGGTTTTGATTTTAAAATTTGATTTAATACATTCTTAGTAAATTTTTCTTTTGATAAACTTATACCTTTTTGAGAAAATATACATGTTCCACTCCATAAAGATAAAGTTTCATCCCCTAAATTGACATTTTTACACCATAATTTATCTTGTGGATAAAATGTAATATTATAATCTGAATCTATAATTACAAAAGCATTATTTTTATCTGGAAAATTTATCTTTTCTGAAAATGAAATATAAAAACTTATCTGATTATTTATTGTTTTTAATGATAAATGTTGATTATATAGTTCCATCATTTTTGAATTGTTAAATATTTCTATTGCATCATAAGGATTTATACATAGACAATACTCATCAGATAAAATAATATTACCATTTTTCAATATACATGATGTAATTTTTTTATCATTATTATATGTAATACTTTGTAATTCACTATTCATATGAAACACAACTCCCTTATTCTCTAAATACTTTCTCCACGGATCAAACCATGATTCATTAGTTGGTTTACACATCGCTTTCCATAATTTAATTTTCTCGTTATTTTGTCTTTCAATAAATGAAAGCATATGTCCTAAACTTATTGTATTAACATCAAATCCATAACCTGGTCCAGATATACCATATGATATGTAATCATAACTATTTTTATTTACAGAATCTTTATATTTTATCATATAATCTTCGTAAAATTGTTTTTGTCTTTGATCTGTAGATGTTATAAATTTAATATATAAATAAAAAATAAAAATTGAATCACGATAACTAATTTTTATTTCATCTGATAGTCTTTCATTATCTAGATATTCAAAATTTAAATATTCTTTTGATAAATTATCAAATACAGTTGAATGATCATCGTAATTCTCTTTTAAATCACCAATATAATATTTATCTAATTTTTTAATTACAGAATTATTATTCATATGCCATGAAACATTAAAATTTTTCCATATATCTTCAACATTATTACCCCCAGATTTCATAATTATATTACCACCTGGATGTTTCTTTATAAAATCTGTGATATCATAAACTTTCCCTTTGTAATAAGTCCATAAACTTTCAGAATTATTATGTTTCTTTATTTCATCAATTGTATATGTCTTTTCTTCATATTTTTCTTTCTGACAGTTTTCATCAATTGGTATTCTTTTTAAAATATCAAATACATTATGATAAAATGGTCCATAACCTCTCCAGGAATGTTCTATCGGTATATTTTTAGAATTTCTCTTACTTTTTGCCATTCCTCCTAATAATTCATCTTTTTCATACACATTTACTTTAAATCCTTTTTCTATTAATTCATGTGCAACTGTTAATCCTGATATACCCCCTCCAAAAATAGAAACAGTTTTCATCATTATCTTTTATATTTATAAAAATTATTATAAAATTTTAATATTTATAATAATTAAATGATTACAATTTTAATTGTTTTAATTTTAATTTTATATTTTATGTATTTTTCTTATGAAAAAAAATATAAATATAATCAGTGTAAAGACGAAGATAATCTGAAAAATCAAGGTTTCTGTGTATTTAATACAAAACAAAATTTTGATTTACTTGATCCAATTGAAAAAAGAACACAAATTACTTCATTAGTTTTATCAAAATTACCAGATGGATATAAATTTTTAGATTATTATTACTATATTAAAGGATGTTCATTATCAACATATCATAGAGATGTTACATCGGGGCAAACATACCTTCAAACTAAATACCCTACATACACATTAATTTTATATGAATATGATGGAGATTTCTTATCATTATGTCCAAATAGTCATAATCAATACCCTTTTATATATTCAACCCCAGTAAATATTTCTGGTAAAAAAAATACAATGGTTCTTTTTAACGCAGATGTTTTACATTCTGGAATTATTAATAAAATTGGTAAAAACAGAAAAGTATTACAAATGAAAATAGTTCATCAGGATGATATTCATTTATGTGATGAATTAAATAAAATTAAAGTTGAAAAAACAACAGATTGTAATAATAATATATTTATTGAACATATTTTACGTTTTATATCGCTTCATTCTGCATGGTTTATTAATGGTATAGCGCATCCATTATTACAAAAAAAATATACTGATGATAATTTATTAAGTTATATTCAAAATAAAGTACCTATATCTTTTTACAATAACTATTAAATATTTTTTTAAACATACAATATTTCTTCATCTAAATGTTTGTTATTTACTACAAGTTCATATGTTTCATTTATATACCGATTTTCAATATCTTTTATAGAATATTGTAAAATTTCTTTAAAATTATTTGAATTTTTATTTATATTTTCTTGTATTTTTTCATTTTTTATTTTAATTTCTTTTCGTGTTGGTTTAAACACAACATTAATACCTTTACTCATCAATTCCTTATATTTCTTTGACTTTTTAAATGTTTTAAACTCTTCATATTCTCCTGATATTGACATTTTTATCTTATCATTTGATTTATTTTCAGGTATTTCTACATCATCTAAAGTTGTATATATAATCTTCTTTTTAGATAATCCTAATTCTATCTCTTCTGTTCGATAATTGTCATCTTCTTCAGAAAAATATACCATCGCTACTATATTTTCTTGAGTTTCACCATATGCTACTTGCATTGAACTACCTGGATAATATATGTTATTTTGCGGACGTTGATTTAAATGTAAATGTCCTGATATAACATGTGGATAAGATATATCCCAAATATCACCATCTTCTGAAATAATTGCACCCATCTTAGCACCCATGAACTCTTGATGAGCAAATATACATTTCATATTTTTCCATTCAGAACATGATGTATTTAAAGCATCAATAAAACGACCATTTGGTACATATGGAACAAGCATGAATTTATCATTATATGTATATACTTTATCAACTATTTTCACATTATTCCATTCTTTTAATCCATTTGCCCAATGATTTTCAGTTAAAAATTGCATACAATTAACCATATCATGATTTCCAATCAATATATAAGTCATACATTTGTTACTTATCTTATCAATTAATTCATATGCCTTATTTAATTCAAATGTATTTATTTTCTCAAATGTATCTAATATATCACCTAAAAGAACAATAAAATCTGGTTCCTTTTCATCAATAATATCACATAATTTTAATATTAGAATGTCAATATCAGGTATATTTACTGTTTTTATGTGTATATCACCAACAACAAGTATATTCATTTTGTATAATTATTACAAATATTTCAAATTTAAATTCAATTTTTTATTTTTCAATTAAAGATTTTTTATTTTCTTTATTAATAAAAAATGAGTTACAGGACTAATAAACAAATAACTATGATCGATGATTTACCATTTCTTGATGAATTAGAAAATCCAAGATCAAATGGTTTAACAATGATACCAACTGATAATATGCCAACTGTTCAAAAATTTATTAGAAATAATAATTATAATCCACCTGTTGAATCTGGTATGAGTAATCAACCATCTCCAAATATTCATCAGCAACAACATAACAATCATCAACAAGAACAATATCAACAATATCAACAACATCAACATCAACATCAGCAACAACATCAGCAACAGAAACATAATCAAGAATCATTTGAACACGAAATGTTTAATGATCCACGTATATTTATGTCACAATTTCAAGAACCTCAAGAACAAACTCATACTCATAGATTTTTTCATAATCCTAATGAACCATCTTGCATTGTCGTAGCTGAACATACCACAAATTGTATTGTATGTTCAAAATTATATCAAAATAATACAACTGGATATATTATTGTAATTATTATACTAGCTATTATTTCTATACTTCTTTTAAAAAGAGTTCTTAATGTATAAAATTTAAAGAATAATTTATTTTGAATAATAATGAATATTCAAAATAATCAAAAAGAAAAAATTGATGAAAAAATAGAAAATATAGAAATTACAGAAAATATAGAAAAACCTAAAGATGAAATAAATATTAAAAAAACACTCCTAAAATCATCAAATTATGATACAATTGTTCTCGCTGGTGGAAGTGTAAATACTTTCATTATACTTGGTGCAATACAATATGCTTATGATAACTATTTTTTAAATGATGTTAGTACATATATTGGTACATCTGGTGGTTCTATGATATCTTATTTATTAATAATTGGTTATACTCCAATTGATATTATAGTATTCATATGTAAAAATCATTTAATAGAAAGATTACAAAGTTTTAATTTAGTTGCTATGATGAATGGTTTTGGAGCCCTTTCTTTTCTTCATATTTATGAACAATTAGAAAAAATGACTATTGAAAAAATAGGATATATACCAACATTCAAAGATATTAAAGAAAAATTTAATAAAAATCTCATTTGTGTAACATATAACCTAACAGAACAAAAAACTGAATATATTTCAGATGATAATTATCCTAATCTTTCTTGTCTTATTGCTATTCGTATGTCTTCTAATTTACCATTAATATTTGAAAATTTTAAGTATGGTAATAGTTTTTATGTTGATGGTGGTATGTCTAATAATTTTGCAATTGATATTGGTATTCAAAAAGGTGAAAAAATATTAGGTATTAAAACTAATAGAAAAAATGAAAATAGTAATGTCACAAAAGATTCTGAATTTAATATACTTGATTACATTTATAAAATAATGTTCATTCCAATAAATGTATTATGTCAAAATAAAATAAATAATATTTGTAACGAAAATATTGATATTATAACAATTGATTCAGAACAAAACATGTTTAATTTTAATATTTCAACACGAGATAAATTAGAATTATTTTCAGACGGTTATCAACAAATGAAAGAATATTTTGAAAAATAAGTTTTAAATTTTAAAATGATTTTTAAAACTTTAATATTATATATTTTATATATCATGAGTTTAAGAGAATATAAAACAGATGAATCAAGTTTGCTTTTTAATAAAAATAAGCATCCATTTGATTCACGAATAACTTTTCAAGAATCAGGTCATATTTACTATATTGATGGTGTTAATAAAGATTTAATATCATGTACTACATTTATTCATAAATTTTTCAATTCATTTGATTCTGATACTATTATAAATAATATTTTAAATAGTTCCAATTATCTTCTTAATCCTGAATATAAATACTTTGGAATGTCATATGATCAAATTAAAGATGAATGGACAAATAAAGCTAAAGAAGCCGCTGAATCTGGAACCAATCTCCATTTAGATATTGAACATTATTATAACAACTTACCAGTTAGTAATAATTCAATTGAATTCTCTTATTTTCTAAATTTTTTTAATGATCATAAACACCAATTTCAAATTTTTAGAACTGAATGGATGATATTTACTGAATTACTTAAAATTACTGGTTCAATTGATGCTGTATTCATAAACGATGATGGTACTTTATCTTTAGGTGATTGGAAAAGAACAAAAGAAATCAAATACGTTGGTTTTAATGATGAAAAAGGTATTTATCCATTTGATGAACTTAATGATTGTAATTATTGTCAATATTCGTTACAACTTAATCTATATCGAATTATACTTGAAAAATTCTATAATTTTAAAGTTAAAGAAATGTTTTTAGTTGTTTTACATCCAGATAATAAAAATTATAAGAAAATTATGGTAACGCGAATGGAAAAAGAAGCAGAATGGTTATTAGATTTTAGAAGAAAAGAATTAGCTGAACTCGGTTATACTAATATTTCTATCGATTTATCACATACGATTGAAAAAAATATAAAAGAACTTGATATGTTTAAAAATAAAAATGAAAAATATAAAAGACTACTTTCTAAAAATAATAAAATGAATAAACTTAATAATAGTACATCATCCAAACATGTTCATAAAAAACTACTTATACCATCATCTATATCTAAAAATAATGATATCGTTTTAACTAAACATGGCTTATCTGAAAAACAACAAATCGTTTATGATTTGATCTCAAAAGGTCAAAATGTATTTATGACTGGTCTAGCAGGTTCCGGAAAAACCCATTTAATAAAGAAAATATATAGTGATTTTTATCGTTGTAGTAACATTGGAGTTACATCTACAACTGGTACATCTGCTATTTTAATAAACGGTTCTACTTTACATTCATTCTTAGGAATCGGTTTAGGTCAATCAAATGTAGAATCTTTATTTTTTAAGATTAAGAAAAATTCTAGAGTTTATAAGAAATGGAGAGAACTTGATTTACTTATTATTGATGAAGTTTCTATGCTCTCTCCTGCTTTATTTGATAAATTAGAAAATTTAGCCAGATTAATTAGAAAAAATGATGATCCTTTCGGCGGTATCCAATTGCTTCTTTCTGGTGATTTCTTACAATTACCAGTCGTCGGTGAATACGATTCATTCTGTTTTGATGCTGAATCTTGGAAAACATGTATTAATAATATCGTTTATCTTGACCAAAATTTTAGACAATCTGATTCGGTTTTTCAAAAATGTTTAAATGAAATTAGATTAGGTACTATTTCAGATGAAACTAAAAAGGTACTTGAATCTAGAGTAAATGCTACTCTTCATAATGATTTAGGTATACTACCTACTAAAATTTATTCTCTTAACCGTGATGTTGATTCTGAAAATGAGTCAGAATTATATAAATTATTAGAATCAAAAGATGATTTACAATTTTTTCAATATGATTTAGAATATGAAGTCCTTAAAAAAGGACTAAAAAATGTTGATGAAAAAATTAAAAAAGCATGTAATGCTCCATTTAGTATTCAATTATGCGTTGGTGCTCAGGTTATGTTACTATATAACATGGATATTGCATTAAAACTTGTTAATGGAAGTCGTGGAGTCGTAGTAGGATTTGAAGGCGATTTTCCGAAAGTAAAGTTTCTTAACGGTGTTGAAATGGTTATTGATTATAAAGTTTGGACATTAGAAGAAAATGATGAAGTTATTCTTCAATGGAAACAAGTTCCTCTTCGTGTCGCGTTTGCTATAAGTTCGCACAAATCTCAAGGAATTACGATTGATTATGCAATCGTTGATTTATCTAATATATTCGAAAATAGTCAGGCTTATGTTGCTCTAAGTAGAGTAAAATCATTAGAAGGTCTAAGTTTAAGAAATCTTAATATTCTTTCTATAAAATCTCATCCAAGAGCCATTGAATTTTATTCTAAATTACAATAAATATTACTTTAATTTTTATACTAAATAAGTATAAAAATATATTATTTAAAGTTTAAAATCATTAAAATATGTTGTTAATAGATAATTTATATAATAAATGCAATCAAATTTATTATAAAGTTTATTACAAAATATTTAGTATACAAAATTTAAAAAAGAAAAAAAGATATAAAATTTTATGTGCTTTATCAATCGGATTTCATATTATAGGTGCAATATTTGTATTATATTCATTAATGTTTGATACTAATCACTTTATATCTTATTTAAATAATATTAGATATATTACCGGATTAGATATATATAAACATCAACCAAAAATCATTTTAAATACATGGATGATCGCTATTCAATTAAGATATGTTTTAACCGACACAATTGCATTTATTAATTCTCTTCGTAATCATAATTTACTTAAATATACAATTAAAATACATGGTATTGAATCTCTCATATGTACTTTTGTATTTTTTTTACATTATAGTAAAGATTGTTTTGTTTTTGGTATTGTATGTTTACTTTGGAGTATTTTATGGCTCATATCTTATTATTTCTTAATCCAATATAATAAAAATAATTAATAATTAATATTTAAAAACTTAAAACATATATTAAATGATAAAAAAAGCACTGATAACTGGTATTAATGGCCAGGATGGTTCATATTTAGCTGAATTTCTTCTTAAGAAAGGATATATTGTTTATGGTATTATTAGAAGAATATCAAACATTAACACTAAAAGATTAGATGATATTTATAACAATCCAAATTTATTTTTAAAATATGGTGATTTATCTGATTCTTCTTTTATTAATAAAATTATAAATGAAGTTGTTCCAGATGAAGTTTACAATTTAGCAGCTATGTCTCACGTTGCTGTCTCTTTTGAAAATCCTGAATATACAACAGATATTGATGGTGTAGGTACTCTCCGCTTATTAGAAGCAATTAAAAACTGTAAGAGTAATATTAAATTTTATCAAGCTGGAACTAGTGAATTATACGGAGGTGTTTATGATAAACCACAAAATGAAGAAACACCGTTTAATCCTCGTTCTCCTTATGCAGTTGCTAAATTATATGGATTTTGGATTACAAAGAACTATAGAGAATCATATAATATGTTTGCTGTAAACGGTATTCTATTCAATCATACTTCTCCAAGACGCGGTGAGACATTTGTAGAACAAAAAATTGTAAAAGCTGCTGTTTCTATTCTTCAAAAAAGACAAATTTGTCTATATCTTGGTAATATTTATTCTTATAGAGATTTTGGACATGCTAAAGATTATATTAAAGCAATGTGGTTAATGCTTCAACAAGATCAACCAGATGATTTTGTTATTTGCACTGGGGAAAAGTTTATGATTAAAGATATTGTTAATATGGTTTTCAGTAAATTAGATTTACCATTGAAATGGTTTGGAGAAGGTGTGGATGAATACGCTGAAGTTGACTCAACATGTAAATATTGGGAAATGCGGAATCAAGTTGTCGTCAAAATTAATAAAAAATACTTTAGACCGAGTGAAGTTGATTCTTTAGTCGGTGACTGCTCTAAAGCAAAAGAAATTTTAAAATGGGAGCCTGAATATGATTTTCATCAAATTATAGATGAAATGGTTCAATCTGAATTAAATTAAAAATTATTTTCGATTTATAATATAATTCAATACTTTATTTTGTTTATTAAAATCTATAATTAATTTATTGAAATATATTTTTTTTGATCTATCAATAATTGTTTGATACGAATTATCGTTTATAATATATATTTGTTCTGGATCTATTATATATAAATCTTCTTCATTATATATAAATTGAAAATCAATAATCAAAATTTTATGTTTATTAATAATATCAATAATATTCTTTATTTTTTCTATTATTTTATTGTTAAAAAAATAAATATTTGATGACAACTTAAATAAATTTGTATTCTTTATATAATCTTCATATAAAGATAATCTATTACCATTTCTACTTTTAGTATTTACTAAAATTAAATTAGGGACAATTGGTAAATTAATGCTTTTTAAAAATAATAACATATTATATTCATTTTCAATTAATTTATCATTATTTAATTTTGATAATAATATAATTTTATCAGAAAGAATATATCCTATTTTTGAATTACTCTTTATATCAATTTCGTTTTTTGATATATCTATAATCATTTTGTTATTTTATAAAAATATTTTATAAAATAAATGTCACATTATACTAGAATTAATTATATTGAACCAAAAAATAAAGATATGGCTATTATTTTACCATATTTTAATTTTTGTAATTCTAAAAACATTTTAAATAATTTATTAACAGTTAAAAAATCTTTCGAAATAGCAAATATTCCTTTTTATATTGGTGAAGTTATTTTTAATGATCAAAAATCTGTTTTTAACGATGGTGAAGAAAATGTTTTTACATTTATAACTGATAGTTATATGTTCTATAAAGAAAATATAATTAATCTTATTGAAGAGAAAATACCAGAAAATTATACAAAAATATGTGTAATGGATGCTGATATATTATTTAATGATAAATATTGGTATTCCTATATTTCAACATCTTTAAATAAAAATATTATATGTCAACCATTTAAAAATGCTATTTGGTTAGATAAAAGATATAGAGAAATACATAGAAATCAAAGCGTTTTAGTAAAAAATATTGGTGGACACCCTGGGTTTATATGGGCGTTTAATAGAAAATGGTTAAGTAAAAATAAATTATTTGATTTATCAATTATTGGCGGAGGTGATATTTTATTTGCATCTGCTTTGTTAAAAATAGAATTTAATAAAAAAAAATGGTTAAATTGTTCATATAATAATTATATTTCACACTCAAATTTACCTAATTCGACGCAAATCAGTGATTGTGATCTAACTGTTTATCATTTATACCATGGACAATTAAAGAATCGACAATATACTACTAGAAATGATATATTAAATGATTTATTATCTTTTTTTGGAGTTGATGATATAATTCATTTATTAAAAAGAAATGATGATGGATTATTACAATGGAAAGATGAATATAAACAAAAATGTAACGAAAATATGAAAACTTTTTTTATTAATAGATTAGATGATACATAACCATCCAAAACAGGTTTTATTATTTTTAAAAACATGTTTTCCCAAAATTTGTAACATTGTCATTTATTAAAACATTTTTTTAAAGAAAAAGAAAAGAAAAAGAAAAATAATTTTCAAAAACATAACTTTTTTTTATAAAAAATAATTTAAAAAAAAAGATTTTGATTTTCTAAAAAAAGAAAAAGAAAAGAAAATAATTTTCAAAAACATAACTTTTTTTTATAAAAAATAATTTTATAAAAAGATTTTGATTTTCTAAAAAAAGAAAAAGAAAAGAAAAAAAAAGAAAAAGAAGAAAAAGAAAAATTTGTGACTTTTAAAAATCCGGATATATTTTTGTCAACACACACACAATTTTTTGTGTGTGTTGACAAAAAAATTTGTCCAAAAATCAATTTTTAAACTCAAAAAGCAGTCTACATTATTTTTAGACGGCGTTTTCAGTATAGCAAATAATTAATACTGAATAACAGGTTCAGTAAAATCACTGGCATGATTTTGGCATGATTTTTTTAACGGAGACTGTTTTTGAGGTTATTGAAAAAACTGAATGGCATGATTTGGCATGATTTTAGACAATTAATGTTTTCATGAGCGAATAAAATCAAACTGAAACTCGTTTAATGTAAAACATAAGATTGAAATATAGTTTAAAATTTCATTTTTACATAAAATTAGACTAAAGACAGGTTAAATTGATTTTTACAAGTACAAATTGAGTTTAAAAATATTAATTATATTGAAATTCAGTTTAAAATATAATTTTTTAAAAATTTTTAAAATTTTGGCACGATTTTGGCACGATTTTGGCATGATTTTGGCATGATTTTTTTAACGAAGACTGCATTTCAGGTTATTATAAAAAACCAGTGGCATGATTTGGCATGATTTTGGCATGATTTTTTATAAAGATGAATTATCATTTAAAAAAATAATTTTTATAATAAATAAATGAATTGTACATTTTGCAATAATACATTCTCGAATAAAAAAACGTTGTTACAACATCAACGAACTGCTAAATATTGTATTTCAAAACAAAATCAGAAACATATTTGTGAAGGATGTAGTATGTTTTTTCTATCATCAAATGAATTAGTTTGTCATCAATATATTTGTGTAAATATATTAACAAAAAAAAATAAAGAATTAGAAGAAGAAAATAAAATGTCAGAAGATAATGTTCAATATTTTCAAAATGAAATGAATACATTAAAACAAATAAATAAAATTTTAGAAGAACAAAATAAATCTTTAAAAGATGAGTTAAAATCTTCTAATGAGCAAATTAAATCTTTACAAGAACAAATCATATCAATTACTAAAACAGCAGTTATGAGAAGTACAACTACAAATAATACTACAATAAATAATAAAATATTGAATATGACAACATTCAATTTTAATGACAGTGATATAAAAGATTTAATAGATGATAAATATTCAATAGATGTAATCTCTGAAGGACAGAAAGGAGTAGCAAGATTTGCATATAATTATATTTTAAAAGATGAAAATGGAAATCTAACTTATTTATGTACAGATTCAAGTCGTAAAATATTTAAATTTAAAAATGAAACAGGAGAATTGGAAAAAGATATAAATGCTCAAAAATTAACGAATCTATTAACAGAAAATGGAATTTTAAAAGCGACAACAAAATTAGCACAAAACTATTGGACAAATGAAGATGGGACAATAGATGATGAAAAATTATCAAATATGATATCAAAAGCGAGTGAAATCCATTTTATGAAAGATGATAATACAGTTTTTAAGAATGAATTAGCTACAATGACAAGTTTATAAAAAATTTTATATAAATATTATATAAAATATGAAAAATTAAATAACACTAGAAATTTTGATTAAAATTTCAAATCTATGTTTCATTTGTTCAATAAGTTTAGGAATTTGTGCTTTTTCATATTCTATATCATAAGAACGAAATGAATGAAACCATAATTTTTTATGATTTTCAATCTTATTAGTTATAGAATTAATATTTCCTTCTAAATTTAATAAAGTCTGGTTTAAATTATCAATACAAACATGAATAGTTTGACTTGAATTATTTAATTTTTTTTCTTCAATAAAAGTTTTTATAATACCAATATCTTCTAATAAATCTGTATTTGTCATAAGAGATTTCAATTCATAATCAGTATGAGACATGTTTTTAAGATATAGTACACTTGTAACTAGATTATTTGCGAGAAAATAACCATTTTTTATAATAATTTCAGGATTAATAATACGTGTTGCTACAAATGTTGTTAACATTTCTTTTCTTTTTATTTAAAAACAATATTCTTTTAATAAAAAATTATATAATGGAAAATATTGAAAAACAAATAAGAGAAACTTATTATAAAGCATTTTATGATAGTATTGATGATACTATTAATTCAGAAAAACCAGATTATGATTGGATTGTAAGATTATATTCTGAAATAAAAGATAGACTTCTAAGATATGTAAAGAAAGAAAGCAAAACAAGTAAAGAAATAAATGAAAGTTTTGATATTGATTTATTTGATCAAATGATTAGAAATGATGTATTTGATCAGGAATCAATGGTAAAAATGATAAATAATACATTTTTCTGGATAAAAAAGTTACAAGCACCAGTTAGAGATAAAGAAACAGATGAATCTTTAAAAATAGTATTTAATTCAGATCCAAAAAATATTGTATCTGTTTATTTAAGAGAAGTTTATAAATGTTTAAATAATTTAGATGAAGACATGTATAATTTTTATAAAAAATAATATAAAATCTTTCTTTAAATTAAAAATGAGTGAATGCGATATGTGTAATTCTTGCGGTGGAATCGATGGTTCATATATAAAATTAGATGATTTAACTTGTGATGGAAAAAGAAAGAAATCACGACGCGCTAAGAGAAAAGACGGTGGTTGTGGTTGTAATGATAATGGAAGAAAAAGAAGACGAAGTATCAAGAAGAGATCAGATGGAGGTGGTTGTGGCAGTAGTGGTAATGAAATGATGGATTATGGAAGAAAAAGAAGACGTAGTAATAAAAAGAGATCAGATGGTCGATCTAAAAGAAAAAGTCGTCGATCCAAAAGAAAAAGTCGTCGATCCAAAAGAAAAAGTCGTCGATCTAAAAGAAAAAGTCATTAAATTAATTTTTTAAACAAAATTGTTTAAAAGATTTAAATTTGTTTGTTTTTAGCATATTTATCTGAAAGAAATACAAAACTATCAATCCATTTCCATATAATTAATTTATCATCTCGATCTAATATAGGAGATCTCCATATTTTTTTAAAATGAAGAATTTTCGATTTACCAAAACAATCAAATATTGAATTATCAAGAAAAAATGATTCATCTCTTTCTTTAATTTTTTCTTTTATTGATTGATTATCTTTATTTAAATGATGTGTAAATAATTCTAAGATTTCTTTCATATTTACTTGATCTTTAAAATAGATCCTTATAATTATAAGATCTCCTTCTGATGGAAATTGATCAATTAATTCATCAAAAAATGATATCAAATTTTTTTTAAATTCTTTAATAATTAATATATCATTATTATTCATTTTATTAATTTAAAGAAATCTTTAGATAAAATTATTTTTTTTTATTATTAAGATAATTAGTATAAAATTCAGTCTTTTGAAATTCTTTATATATCTCGATCGTTTTATCTTTAACATTTGGAATCTGTTGTCCAAATTCTTGTCCGACATATACGCCGACTAAAAAAGATATTATATTTTGAAACATTTTTTATTATATATTTAAAAAAAAATATATAAATAAATGAATAGATCAATTTCTAATAAGAGTTTATATAATAGAGTAAAAAATGATGCTAAAAAAAAATTTAAAGCATTTCCAAGTGCTTATGCGAGTGCATGGATTGTTAAAGAATATAAAAAACGTGGTGGTAAATATAAAGGTTCAAAACCTATGAAATCTGGAATAAATAGATGGATGAAAGAGAAATGGATTAATGTATGTGAATTACCTAAAATAGTTCCATGTGGTCGTAAAAAAGCATCTAGACGGTCTAAATATCCTTATTGTAGACCACTTAGACGAATTACATCTGGAACACCAAAAACAATTTCACAAATTAGTAAAAGAGAATTAAAAAAGAGATGTTCTATGAAAAGAAAACGTCCTTTTAAAAGATTAATTAGAAATGATGGAATGAAGTCTGATGAATTTACAAACATTATTAATGAAATTAAAACTATAGTTAATAGTTCATCTACAAAAGTTCAGAAACGATCAGAAATTAATCTTATTTTATTAGAATTGATCAATAAGTTACATGAAGATTATAAAGAAGAATTGAAAGATATAGATTCATCAGAATTTGTATCTATACATGATAAAGTAAAATTATATAATTTAATAATACCTAAATTGACTGATGTAAAAGTAGAAGTTAAAATAACATATTTAATTGGAAAATTACTTGGATCTTTTACAAGTATATTGTAAAGACAATTAATTAATAAGTTCCCCAAAACAACTAAAATTTTTATTAGAATATTTAACTCCGCTTATTTTTACTTTAACAACATCATTTTCTTTTATTATTTTCTTATCTTTAACAAATGTTTTAGTAGATTGATCAAAAGTATATCCATGTAATGAATTAACAGGAATTAGAACTTTTATTTTATCTTTTATGCTTATAAATAAACCACCGCCAAATACCATTGAAACTTTATCAGATAAAATATCATTTATTTCAGGTTTTAATGTATCGACATCAATATCTAGAATAAATATAACATCACTATTAACATTCGAAATATAATTATCTTTAATTTTTATTATTTTCTTTATATCTAAAATATACCCATTATCTTTAGAACATTCATTTATAAATACTGATTTAGCTTTCTCTAATAATGATTTTTTTAGGTCTTTACCCAAATATTTGAAATCTATACATACTTTTTTTTCTAAAATAGTCATCAATGAAGTTATGTAATCTTTTATAAGAACGATATAAAAGATTTCAATTTTATAATTTTAGAAAAAAAAGAAAAAATAAAAATGAAAATAAAAAAATAATTTCTAAATGAATAATAGAAAATATATCATGACAAGATTTACTGAACCTTTACTTATTGAAGATAATACAAGATTCACCCAATTACCTATTAAATTTCCATTATTACAGGAAGCATATGAAATACATGAGAGTATGTTTTGGTCAGCAAAAGAAATAGATTATTCAGCTGATTTATCTGATTGGAATTCATTAACAGATGATGAGAGATATTTTATTGAACACATTTTGGCTTTTTTCGCAGGTAGTGATGGTATTGTTTTAGAAAATTTGATTAAGAATTTTTGTATTGAAGTTAAAGCAACAGAAGCAAGAAATTTCTATGCATTTCAAGGTATGATAGAAAATATTCATGGTATGACTTATGCTCTTTTATTAGATACTCTAGTGTCTAATCCTAAGAGAAAAAATGAATTATTTAATGCAATCGATACAATTCCATGTGTTAAGAAAAAGGCTGACTGGGCTTTGAAATGGATGAATAATGAAAGATATTTTGAAGAAAGAGTTATTGCTTTTGCTATCGTTGAGGGTATATTCTTTAGTGCATCATTCGCATCTATTTTTTGGTTAAAGAGTAGAAATAAGATGACTAAAGCTTTAGGGAAATCAAACGAATTAATATCAAGAGATGAAGGTCTTCATCAAGCGTTCGCGGTTCTATTATATCAACATTTAAATAATAAAGTTACTCAAGAAAGAGTTGAGGAAATCCTACGTGAAGCAGTTGATATTGAGATTGAATTTATTACTGATTCAATTCCATGTAGAATGATTGGTATGAATACTGATTTAATGTCTGAATATATTCAGTATGTCGCTGATAGATTATTAATACAGCTTGGATTTGATAAAATTTATAATAAACAAAATCCTTTTGATTTTATGAAATCTTTTGCACTTGACGATAAGGCCAATTTTTTTGAAACAAAAGTGGTTTCATATACTCACAAAAGCACTGCAAATGTTACGGATGATTCATGGGATTTTGGAGATGATTCTTTATAAATATACATAAATTTATATATTTTTGAAAATTAAAACTTATGTTTTTAATATTAATATTCTAAATTTTAAATATTTTATATAATAAAAATGGAAGAAACAAAACGAATTTACAACTTAAAAATTGATAGAGTTCCTCAAACTGAACTTAAGTTTAAAACTTTTGCAAAAGTTACTTTGCCTCAAACTGTTGATCTTAGAAGTCAATTTCCACCAGTTTATGATCAAGGTAACTTAGGCTCTTGTACAGCAAATGCTTTGTGTGCTGTACATGAATTTGAAACAGTTGATGAAAATATAGATAAAGGTTTTAAACCATCTCGTTTATTTTTATATTATAATGAAAGACTAGTCGAAAATACAATAAATGAAGATAGTGGTGCATTATTATCTGATGGTATTAAATGCATGAAAAGATATGGAGTATGTTCTGAAAAATATTGTCCATATGTTATTGAAAAATTTACACAGAGACCATCACCACAAGCATACGCAGATGCTTTAAAACAAAAGGTCGTAACCGCATCTAATATACATCAAGATGTCACATCTATGAAAACATCTCTTTATAATAAAAACCCATTTGTTGTTGGAATCGCAGTATATAGTTCTTTCGAATCTGAAGAAGTAGCAAAGACAGGTATGGTACCAATGCCTTCAGATAATGAAGAATGTCTTGGTGGACATGCTATTGTGTGTGTTGGATATACAAAAGATCATTGGATTATGAGAAATTCATGGGGTTCTTCATGGGGAGATAAAGGATATTTCTATCTACCATATTTATATTTACTTGATTCTAATTTATCAAGTGATTTATGGAACATATCTAAAATTGCATAAATGTTATTTTAAAACTTTAAAAGTTTTAAAATTTTAACATATGAATCAATTTAAACAAATAATCAATATTATAAAAATAAGTGATGAAAAGAAAATCTAGAGAAGATAACATTCAATTAAATAAAAGAATTAAGATTGATGCAGATTTTATTAATGATTGTCATGATAATTTCACAAATTCTGACTCAAATATTATATTAAAAAACGCTATTACAAATGTTGGATCTTTATATGTTACCACTGATCATGAGGAATCAAATAAGATATCACACGTTTTTGTAAACTCTATTAAAAAGAAAAACTTAAAAGCCACAAATCAAGGTTCAAGCGGTCGTTGTTGGATATTTTCAGGTCTTAATGTTTTTAGACATTTTGTAATTGAAGGACTAAATTTAGAAAATTTTGAATTTTCTGAATCTTATTTATTCTTTTGGGATAAATTTGAAAGATCGAATACTTATTTACATTGGTTTTTAGAATATATATCGGATAAGGAAATAATTGATCAAAATGATAATTTCTTTAATTTTTTAACAGATAAGGATCAATGGATGTCTGATGGTGGATATTGGAATTATTTTTCTAATTTAGTTGAAAAATACGGTATTATTCCAAAGACAGCTATGCCTGAAACTGTACATTCTGAATTTTCTCAAGATATGAATGAAGTTTTAATGGATATATTACATTCATCATCTCTCAACATTTTTAAGAATAGGAAGAAAGGTCATCAAATAATTGATGATACAATGAAACAAATATATTCTACTTTAGTTAAATTTTTAGGTGAACCACCTAAATCATTTTCATGGAGTGTTGTTGATGAAGAACAGAATAAATTCATTGTACCAAAGTTAGAACCACATTCTTTCAAGGAAATGGTAATACCAGGAATAGATCTAAATAGTTTTGTTGTTCTTGTTAATATTCCAAATAAAAATTTACCATATTATGAGAAATATTTGATTAATAATACAAATAATATTATTGAAGGAAAATGTTTTGAAATGATTAATTTACCAATTCAAGAACTTAAAAAATATTGTAAAAAATCAATTTTGACCGGAATACCTGTATGGTTCGGTGCAGATGTAAATAAAGCATTTAATCCTTTATATTCTTCATTGAATGAAAAAATCAATAATACTGACTTAGTTTTTGGTAAAACATATCGAATGGATAAAGAATCCAGATTTCTATTTAATAATCAACAAACATGTCATGCAATGACATTAACAGGTGTGAATCATGAAAATAAAGATATTACTTGGCAAGTCGAAAATTCATGGGGGTATTTTGATAATCAAGAATTGGGTAAAGATGGGTTTTTATGTATGACAGATAAATGGTTTGATGAATATGTTGGACAAGTTGTAATTCATAAGAAATTTTTATCTAGAAGTATTACAAAAATAATTGATTCTCCAAATTATTATAAAAAACTAAATGCATGGGAATCAATAACTCCGGCTTGCAAAATCAATTCTAAACAATATTATAAATATGATTTACATAAAAAAATTTTAAAAAAATAATATATTTTTTATTATAAAATTATGATTTCAAAAACAGTCGCTATAATAATTTCTGTTATTATGTCCATAATAGTAGCAATTGGTTCTCTAATGTGGTTAACTATCCTAAAATATCAATTTATAATTGCTTTTATAGTAGCTATATTATTAGCTTCAGCTATGTATGAATTTATATATAATATTTTACCAATTGAAAGTAACGAAAAAATTTGAATAAAACAAATAATTATAACACTCGTCTAGATTGTAGATTCAACCTTTAATTGTCAAATAAACAGGGTATGATAATGGTGCTAGATGATATAAATGTTTAAATTAACTCCAAATTGTGGATGTTAAGTATTATACAATATTTTATAACTTTTTATTAGTTATAAAATTTTAAATAATTATATTTATTTAGCAATTACTTTTTTTATAATCATAATCTGTATAATTTTTTTCTAAATACTTTTTTTGTTTTGATTTTTCTATTCCATTTTTATATCCAAGACAATCTTTATCATAAGTCCTTAAATTAAGGCAAAGAGTCCCGCAACCAACACACACACGACCTTTCGGAACAGGTTTCTGTCTATAAATACACGTCTCTTTGCAGTTTGCATCATAATCATTGCAATACTTGCACTTTCTATCATAACTACTCATTGTTCTTGGGTTCTATATTATTAGATAGAAACCAAAAAATAAAAATCAATTTTTTTTTTAAAAAATATTATATAATAAAAAATATGAGTGTTGAAGATTCTGAAAAAAATAAACGTATTGTTAATAATATTTTAATTTCGTTATTTCTTTCAATTTTATTAAGTGGTTTTATTATGATTATACTTGTCGTATTATTTCCAAAAGTTTTAGATCATAAATATAAAAATTATGGAATATCATTTTTATATGTTATTTGTTTTGCTTTAATTTATCGACAATATGACATAAAAGAAGGTTTTGTTAGCGGAGGTTGTTCGTGTTGTGGAGGGTTGAGAAAAGTGTGATGTCTTTCTAAACCATTAGATAAATATCGTTATTATCTTTTAAAAAATATTTTTATAACTAAAATTAGTTATAAAAATTATACAATTCTGCGCATACTAAATGTAGCACTTATTTGAATTTTAGGATTTGGTGCACCTGGTGAAAACGTTTCAGGAATAACTGTATCAAATATTTCACCATTTGGCAATGTTACAGTAAAAAGAAGTGTATCATTTGGTTTAAACTTAATAGTTTGTGACATACCTCCTCCGACTTTGATAAAAATTGGATTATCTTGAATATCAAAAAGAGGTACCTTAAAAGTCATTCTTGTTGAATTTGGATTATTTGAATAAATAATATTACGATGTCCTGCTGAACATGTATTAGATAACTCAACATATATGTATGGATATGATGTTATATATCCTCCATTACCAACTGATAAAATTTCAGTTGGTAATATGATACTTAGTAAATCAACCTCATAACAAACAAGTTCTTGTTGAGATAATATACTACCAGTGTACACAAATGGATTCAAATTATCATAAGAAAAATTTAAAATCTCAATATTTCGTCCAACAGTTGGAGGTGTTGAGAATGCTGGATATACAGTAATTGTTTTTGTTAAATCATCGTAACGTGTAATTCGTCTGCATTGATTATCAACTCCAGATAATTCATAATTGTAACTATCAGGTAATATTCTAACAAATTTATTAACTTCAATTGGCGCATCAATATCAATTTCGATTGTTGAAGTTGTGCTACTAACAATAATAGGATTAACATCAGAAGTATATGGAAAAAATGGTTTTTCTTTTCTTATAGAATAATTATCGTTTATATCCCATGTAGTTATTGGATTATTAATAACATTAATTGATATACATTTATTTGTTTCATCATAGTCAGTAATAGATCTATATTCATTAACTGTTTCATTATATAATATATTATTAGCATAACCATTTTCATTTGGTCTTCCGTTTGGAACCCAAAAGAATGGATAATCAGTGCTTGATAAATCAGTTGGATCATAAATATAAATTTGATTAGTAGGAACAAAGGTTTCAGGGAATGAATTTTCTACTGTGATGATTGCTCTGTCATATCCAGGAAAAGAACCGATAAATGTATATTCCTTGATTCTTCTTCTATTAAAAAAAGCGGCGTCTTCAACAATTAATCCTTTATAATAATTATACATTTGTTGTAATCTTTTTTGTGAATTAATCACAAACGTTAATGTATCAGTTATAGCTGATAAGTTAGTTGTTTTAGCTTCAACTACACATAATAATTTATTTAATGATGGTGTATCAGTGCTTAGATTATTTGATGTCCAAGAAATGATTGGAACTCCTAAACTAACAGGATCGATTGAATTATTTTGGGAATTGCGTCCACTAACTGATATAGGGATTTCAAATTGTCCAGGTTTAGGGAATCTATTTCTATCTCTAAAATCACTATTTATTTCAAAATATCTATTATTTGACATACTTTATTATTAATGATTTAATTTATTTAAATAATATTTTTTTATTTGCCAAATAATAATTTATCTATTGTTGTTTTTACATTAAATAATCGATGAAATATAATACCTAATATAAACATTACAATTATTGAAAATATTATTAAAACAGACCAATATAATACTTTTTCTGATAATGATAAATCTGATAAATTGAATTTTAGATATAAAGGTAATCCAAATATCAAACCTAATATAATACCTAGACCAATAGTTCCAATTACATCATTTATTGCTAATCCTAAAAAACGTGTTGAATGAAAACCTTTACCTACTATACCTAATTCATTTGAGAAATCACTTAATTTTTTTGCCATTTATTATAAATAAACTTATTTTTTAATTTTAGTTTAAAATAAATTGATGTTTTTCAGATGAATAATCATTATATCTATTATATAAAATTGTTTGATTTTTATAAATACAATAATGTT
>Ga0214921_10000795_pt1 | contig 56174 bp, 53 predicted proteins | sample LL1505_MetaG_FD_177992 | JGI IMG/M metagenome (GOLD analysis project Ga0214921, IMG submission 177992) | Freshwater microbial communities from Lake Lanier, Atlanta, Georgia, United States - LL-1505 | ecosystem: Environmental > Aquatic > Freshwater > Lake | place: USA: Georgia | collected... | reverse complement strand
CACCAACTAGAACAGGTAAAAGGTACCAAACGCGTCATCCAAGGAGGTGCCTATCCTGATTTGGGCATCCTGCGATTCATCCATCCCTTTCTGAGCACCGTACCAGGAAAAGAGGAATATGTTCGTGACAAACGAGATTCATATGGATACGTTACACAATATCAGGGTCTTGGTCGCGACGACATTGTTTTCTTTAAACCTGACATGGAACAAACGGATGCAGTGGGACGACGGCTGGTCATCAACCCGCGGAAACGAACAGCTCTGTTCTCCATCTATCTTCCTGCTCTCCCAAAGATTAGCTATCTGGAGATGGAATTGGAAGAGGAGCGCAATATGGAGGTTTCATTCGCTCTTCGCTCTCTAAAATACACCAAAAAGGGCGAATCATATGAGACCACCGAATACATCATGCGAGGAAAACCCATCCTCCAGGAAATCTTTGAAGATAATAATTTGCCCTACCAATTTACGCTTCTTCCTTCTACAAATAGGGATATACCTTATCAAATAAAGGATTCTACGCTGGACGTGGCAGGCTATTTTCAAAAGATGCTTGGCGTATTAATTCCCTATATCAAGAAAAAGGCGGAAGATAAATCGGCGTACGCCGTTTCGATTTCCAATAGTGCCGTGCAAAAACCGCTGCAGCTAGGGTCCACCGTGGATGCGATTACGAGGAACCCACAGGCTGTCTGTATCTCTCGCGCGGAACAATTGCTTCGTAGAGATGCATTTGGAAGGGACCCTGCGGAGCAGAAATTTGTATCCTCCATTTGCAAGAACACCTTTTTCCAAGCGGGCGATAAGAAGCCAGAACGGAAAGGAATCCCTCTTCCTGGCCATCCTCTCAGCGAAAGCAAGGCGCTTCAGGCAACCGTGCTGCTCTTCTTTGATACTATCTCCTCGGCCACTCCTGGTGTATTTCAGGGCTCCAACATTACGATGAGCGATGCATCCTTTCAACAGTATCGTGCGTTCATGTTGAAATTGACGGCGCTATATGAAGGAACCGCGGCGATGCAGCAGAAAACGATTACACCGAAAACCACGCTAGATGACATCAAGGATATTCATGGAACGGCACAGGGTATCTGTCATGATTATAAAGACCAGGAAATCTCTCTTACTCTGGAACAGGCGAAACAAATACAGCCCTACGTTCTTTCGTTATTGGAACGCCAAATGAAACACATTCGGGAATGCAATGCCATCCTGAATGAATTATTCTATGTGAAACGAACCAGTCCCAGAGAGGTCAGTATCTCGCTTAGCCAAGGAATCATGCGCGGTGGTATTCCGTTTCTGAATCAGATGGTCGTAAAGACACGCAATGTATTAACGAGTTATTTTATTGATTGTGATGTAATGTATGTTCATGCGGAGGACAAGGTGTTGGAGGTGAAGCATGAAGAGAAAGTAAAGGCAGCAAAGGCTGCCGCAGATGCACGAAAGGTAGCGGAACAGGCGGCACTTGCAAGAGCAGCGGCACGGGCTGCACAGAATACTCGGATACCAACTACGCAAACGCAAGGGCCTATTCCTATGGGTCTTGCTACCGCTCCTCTCGCACAAGCAGCTGCCGAAGAGGGAGAACGGCGCAGGAAAATGGGAGAAGCCACGCGAGCAGCCGCTGCCGCTCAGTTGGCGGCTCAACAGGCACAGGAAACAGCTCTCGCAGCACAGCGTGCAGCAACCAACACCGCGGCACAACAGGCAGCACTTCAACAGGCGGAGCTTCAACGCAAAGAACAAGAGTTGCGAAATAGATTAGCAGGAATGCCACGAAGCAATCAAGTTACGGTAGCAGAGGGAGAGCAGTATGGCACACAACTTGAACGAAGTCAACGTGTTCGGCGACCACCCGTTCGGTTTGGTCAGGGTGGTGGCAAAACCCGTAAGCGCCGTGCTATATAGGGAGCGCATATGAATGTCCCGTCATTGTAGTTGCCCATTGATACGTATACCAGTGAAATGGACCATCTATCTTCCACTCATCCGAACCACCTACCCACGCTTGATTCATCCATACATAATCAAATGCGGGATACAAGTCCTCTGCCACCGCGGTCGCGGCCTCTCGTCGTATTTCATCGGTCACCGTTGGGCTCTCGAGCCACGCCGTCGCCCAGGCGATTTTCTTTCCCTCTTTCCGCTGATAGGTGTCTTGAATGCATATCAGAATGGATTGATTCCCACGGCGGTACCATCTCCACCGTTGTTTTGCTATCGTATTCCACAGTATGAACCGATTGGGCAACACAGAGTGATACGCTCGCATCATACGATGCGCCTCTTCCAGGGTTAGCTCCATGAGATTGGGGCATACCACCGTGCGATGGAGCGCACGATATACATAGGTTCCCGTATAACATGGTGGTGCAAGGGTGCTAACCGGTGCACCCTCTTTTAAAAACATGGCATAAGGAATCCCATTTGCGTTTGCGTACCGATGAAGCTCCGTTAAAAGATAATCGCCGATACCTTTTCGTCGCCAGGTGGGATGAATACAAAAGGCATCTACCACGTATATCGATACCTGTGCCTCTCCCATATAATGATACCGAATGGTACCCACAAGCGCATCGGTCACATCTCGTACAATAAACATGTGGTCTTTTAGTCCCATCAGGTCATCCTCTGGAATGTCTAGAATGGGCGTATGGGGTGGTGACCCGAAATGGGTTTGAAGGAAGCGGCGAATCTCAGGGAGAAGGGTGCTGCCTCGTTCCACAAGTTGGGCAGGAAGCCCTGTAGGTGAAGGGATAGGCTCTTTATCCATGACTTGTGAGAGAAAAGGTTCGCGATTCCATAATGTTTCGATAATATGCTGAAATGGGTAGGTTTTCCAAAAGACCATGATGCTGGCGTCGTTGGAAGGGTTTATACTGTGCGGACCTAAAATCGGGGTAGGATGGGAAGGGTAATGAACACAAACGGAGTGACCGTTGGGATTGCCATCTGTTGCTATAAGGGTCACATCCCTCATCTGAAACGCTTATTTGATTCCATTGAAATACAGAGTCGGTTACCCGACCGAGTTGTCGTGAGTTGTTCCTCTTCTGTTCCTGAAGACATCCCCTACATCGCGACACAGTATCGGTTTCCATTTGAGATTCTCACATGCGAGGAGCGACAGAACGCCGCGCAGAATCGGAATCGTGCTGCGGCACACCTGGATACGGATGTGGTATCCTTCTTTGATGCAGATGACGTCATGCATCCCCGACGGGTTGAGTTTATTCATCGTTGTTTCACGGAGCATGATGCGGTTCTTCTGTTGCACAACATTGAGATTGACCCCCAGGCCGAATTCATGGAATATGGTCATCCGAATTTTCTGAGAAACTGTCTGGCGCGGTGTCCTTGGGGGTCTACCATTCTAACACAGCCCCTCTTTCAAGCGCATATCGCCAATGGTCATGTCTCGGTGCGCGCCGAGGTGTTACAAACCATTCGTTATCATGAATCAGCGGATATGCAGGGACGTGAAGATACGATATTTTCAACAGACGTCATTACAGCCTATCCTACACGCACGGCGTACACCAATTACAAACTCAGTAAGTATTTCCCTAGCCGAACGGGTGGCCATTCATAGGAGGCTAAAGGGAGAAGACGATACAGGATATCATGGAATACCGACGGCGAAATCTGTTTGACGAGGAGAATCCGTATGAGGATTGGAATGAATCGTGGAATATGCCATCAGAGAGTCCTTGGTGTGCTCTTTGGACAGGAATCAAAAAATTGATGTTACGATGCTGTCAGAAACCGGCTAGAGAATGAGTTCCCGTATTCGCTGCGACACCTGTCATAAAAAGTTGGGGATAATGGAGTATACGTGCAAGTGTGAACGACGTTTCTGTATTTCACACTTGCCCCCTCAGGAGCACAAATGTACATTTGATTTCAAGAAGGAGGAAGAGAAGAAGATTCGGGCGCAAATGGACAGCGAACCTCGGGCCTGTTCATTTGAACGAATTTAGTTTGAAAAATGGTTTACATACATCGCTACCATGGTGGGCGACCAGCGGCTCATGAGTTGCGTCGTTCGGGGATGATACCAGGCTATCGCGTCCTTTTCAGTGCGGTCTCGCGACCAATGGCGCGTGAGAGAGGGATTCTTTTTCATTTGTCGGAAGGTCTCAAACGCCTTGTCTAACTGGGCTTGCTCTACGAATCCCTGAAAGACATGATACTGGAAGAAATGGTTCTTGGGATAGCTTGATTCCTGTGATTGTAAGACGAGCCCGGTATGGCGCGTTTTGATAATATCGCGAATATGTGCTTCTTCCTCCGTTTCTCGCAGCGCATTTTGCAAGAGGCACTGGAGAACGGAATCTTTTTTGGTGAATTCTTTCTTTTCCATCTGGCCTTTTGGAGGCTCCCATGCATTCCCTTTTCGGCCTGTCTTTTTCACGACCAAGAATCGTGTGGCACGAAAGGGTTCCTCAGCAGAATGAAGAAACATAGCGGAGCGGAGATAGACGCGCCATCCTTCTGTGGGATGTTCCACATAGGCGTATTCCTTTTCCGGGTCGTGAGGGAGCGAGGCGGAACCTCGTATCAGGCCTTTTTGTAATACGTTGAAGAGCATCTCTACCATGTAGGTATTAATTTTCGGAGGAAGACATAGATGAGCGATTTAGGAAATTGGTCCGTTCCTATTACGTATCAAGGCCAAACATACGAAATTAAACTAGGAAACTCAAAAGAGGAAGGGACAGTACCCGTTGTCGCTGGTGGAATAACATATTATACACGTACCATACCGATATCAACGGGTTCGTCTCCTGTATTACCAGTGGAAGAATCGTCTAATCGTGGTGCTTCTGTAGTTGCGAATCAACCTGCTTCCAGTTCATTGGTGACTGCAACGACATCATCTTCTCCTACGTCCGCTGCATCCACGGTGAAGGCGATGCAGCTACCAAGTAAAACGAGTACGCCACTTCCCTCTATTCAAAGCAGAATACAAGGAGAACCTAAAAATCCAACGCACGGTACCCCTCCTCCTATGGATCCTATTATTGAAGTACCGAATAATGCGAATGCAATTGCTAGATATGAAGAAAAAGAAGAAGCAAAAGCAAAAGAGAAAGAAAAACAGAATGCTATCGCGAAAAATGAATACGTTAAAGCAAATAGAACAAAAGCGCTCCTCTTTTCTATGATTCAAACTGCCCAAGCGGTATTGAAAACGGTGAGAGAATCGACCAATCCTACAACCGTTCGTGATGAAATTGACAAGTCCATTAACAATATAAACAGTAATAATGATGTACAACGCGCAAAGACAATTATGAGGGATGCATTAAATACACTACATACAACTTCCAATAATGCATTATATTTGACACTTCCTATTATACAAAAATACACGACCACTCTCATGACTTGTATGGTTGCACTAGCCGGTTGGAAAGCTAACCCATCTACGAATAATGCTAAAGCTGGTAAAATTACCGCACGTGCTGCGATTCAAGCTATGAATGGACCTGAACTTTCCGATTTGCAATCATTTACTATCAACGTAAATGAAAACTATACACCTCCTTCAGGCCATACATCCTCCTTTCTCACTCCTTCTGAAATGATGCTAGATGCGATCGCGCGACTTCTCCAATCCCTCAATGGAAAAACAACGATACAGGAGTACACCGATGCCATGAAAGCGTCATTTGAGAATCAAACAGGCAAGTCATATGATGATTTGTTGAGAAAAACCGGCGGCCGACAAACGCATCGTAACCTTCGCAAACACCCGCTTCGTAACCGTCTTACACGTAAGAATTTTCGGAGAATAAAGTAGATATGCCAAAGAAAAACAAAACTAGAAAATATAATCGCGGCGAGATTGGAGCCGTCTATAGCGAACTCGAGGAAATCATGTCCCATTCATCGGGCATCTCTCCCGCAACACGCGCCGAACGTCTAGAACAACTTCTCGATTGGGCACAAAAACGTCGCACCCATGTATTGTTTGGAAATATGGGCGCAAGCTCGTCAACCAGTAGCAGCATACATAAATTACGTAATGCAGAGGATATGGTATCGTTGATACAACATCATCTTAACTCTCTGAAACCGTCCTTACAAACTACCTCTCCTGTTGAGGCCGCACGTGCTGCTTCTCCTTATGCCCATTCTCCATCTTTAGGGCGAACAACCCGTCGTGCATCTTCTAATGCATCCATGGCGCTCCAACTACAACTAGAAGAAATACCCCAGATGCGCGTGGTGGATCTAAAAGCGGCATTGCGTGCAGCAGGGCAGTTGGTTAGCGGTAACAAATCAGAACTTGTTACACGTTATTCCGAGTTTCTTGTAAAAAAAAGCAAGTAACCATACTGAAACGAGAGTGGCATCAAATCCACATACTTGGTATACGTCCATCCATTCTGCTGTGCCTTCTTGACGATATCAGGAATATTCGGCATAGTCATCCTATGCTTTTGACGACGCACCGAACCATCCTTGAACCGAAATGTTTCTCGGAACTCCGCCTTCGGGTCATCCAGCTCAAACGTCGCCTCATACTCAAACTTGTCAAAGACTGCCTTGGATGTCTTCAGTCGCTCTTTGACATAATTCTGCGGGCTCACTCCTACCCATGGATTACTGGAATCCAACACAGGGTCAAACTTATACTTGTTCACCACCTCAATCGCCAGACCACCACCCGGTTTCACCCAGAATGCCAGATTCCGAAAGAGCGCATCCAAGTCCTGGAAGTAGTATATCGTGAAATACAGAATACAGGCATGAGAGAATTCGGAAGGACCCGCTGCACCTGGTCCCATCAAATCAAACGTCCGAAACTCTACATTCTGACGCTCCAATTCCGTGAGTGTCGTGCTTGGCAGCGTCGTCCCCTTTGCATACCGAATCATCGCATGGCTCCTGTCAATTCCTACAGTATGTCCCACCCCCAACTTGGCCATCGCACAGGTCGCAATTCCAATGCCGCATCCTGCATCCAGAACCGTCAGTTGGTCCTTCGGTGTCTCCCGTGAAAACTCTTCTAAACAGATTGCGGTTTCTGCCTGAATCAAATTCTCATTCTGTGCGAGCTTGGTGAACACGGATGCATAAAAGTCATCAAACAAGTCGTCGTTCTCTAGCCATTCATATTTGGAGGTGGATGCCGCCGTCTCCGTCACGAATCCCTCATGAACCGTTCCCACATTCCATCCCATAACACGGTCCATCGCTAGAATGCCCACGTAATTGACACCAATCACTGCAAGAAGAACAAGTAGTGCCGTCTGCCATGTATCAAAGGTGTAGGTGGTCAAGAGTGCCACGAGAATCATCACAAAAGCGATAACGACCACCATGGAAGCTCCTTCCATTTTCCTACTGTCTCTTGTCTGTTTTTTTTAACGTTTTTGCCCGATGGGGCTTTCTGCGACATGTAATCCCGCCCCGTTTCGTTCCACAATCACTAGAGTATCCTGCTACTCGATTACATACGGATTGATATGGGTCACGAAACGTGGTATCTAGACTGCATCGCATGCGCCAGAGCCAGGCCAGGGTGGAGCGCCGACAGGCCCATGTAGGCGGGTTCTTCTTCTCAGCCTCTTTCCATCGTACTGCAATCTCCTGGGGCAATACGGCCGGAAGAAAGACCCAAAAACGGCGAAACCAGTGCATTCGCTTGGTCCACGGCAGAACATTCCATTTGTTCCGTTCACACGGGTCCTTGCAACGTTTAGCCTCTGCGGGGCAATCCGGCATCGGACTGGAATGTGCGGACTCTTTCGGATGATGATATGCCACGGCAAATAGGAAATCCCATAAAAGAAGAAGCTGTTGGTCCCATGACACACGTTGCAACTTCGTATACTCTTCATGGACTGCCGTGTAGGTCGGATTCGCGGCGGGATGCAGCCCCTGCTTTCGCAGTTTTCCATTGACGCAATTATGTATCTGGAACATCCAGCGCCGCATGTTCAATGTCGGTAGAATTCCTGCATTTGGTTCCATCGAGTAAGGGTGCTGGCTATAGAAATCAGTCAATGAGGCACGGCAAAACTTACAGGGGAGGACATAGGGAATGGTCTCTAAAAAGTTCGCATATGACAAGGATGATTCCGCCGAGTAGCGAAAATCAAATGATATCAGGTGAAGAAGTTTCCATCCTGATGGACCCCAAAACCGCGTGTCCATTCCCTCTGATTCTACCGAGTATTATGATGTGATTATGTGGTGGGATGTTCTCCAGATTATCACAGCATGGTTCTAAACGGCTTACCATTACGTCATACCGAATCCGCGAAAGTTAAGAGGCGCTGTATAAGGACGCACCATAGACTCCGATTCGGAAAGCACATTCTCTGCCTTGCATTTTACAGTGGCCGGGGGGCACGCCGAGCGTGGGCACGGTGCACAAGCAGGGCATTTCGTGGGAGGAGGGCATGTTACCTCAGGGCAACGCGGGCGCGGGCACGGCGGGCATTCACCCGATGCCTTCTGGCACTTGGAGCAGTCCAAAATGACCGGCGATTGCTTCGGAATAGATGATTTCAAGACATAATTGCTTAGGTCAGGAACGGGCGGGCATTCGCTCTTGAGAATGTAATTGCTCAAGTCAGGGACGGTGGGGCAAGGTGGAATGGAGCTTTTCAATACATACTTGTTCATATCAGGCTGTTTGCAGTCAGGACACGCCGGACGAAGCGGCCGAGGTTTCGGCTTGCTGCAGCCGCACGGGGATTCCTGGCCGCAGCTGTCGCAGCTGCTCCCCATGTTTTCAAATCCTTCTTTTTGGAATTGGCACAGAAAGAGCCCCACCGCCAATCCGACGATGAAGATTCCCAATAAATGAAAGACAGACGACGTCATTCCCTACTTTATCCGGTATTATTTTTGATACAGGGCCTATACCTCCTTACGAACATAAATCATATCCTCAAATTGACCAAGTACGATATTGTACGCTACCATCCGTTCAGACGCGATATGTGCCTCGTATTCCTCCTTGGTGCAAAGATTCTGACGAGTAAAATACGTGTGAAGCTCTTTGGTATCTTGCAGGTACTTCTCAACGAATTGATAGGCGATATCGGCAGAGGAAAATACACCAAGGATACTACGCTGCGGAAACGGTTTGTCCACCGCACGAATAATCACATCCGATTCCACGATATAAGACATTCTATTCACGGACCGGATTTATTTAGCGATTCTCCATCCTTTCCAGTCCATCGGTGGGCAGCCGCATGTCTCAGGAAGTGCGGGGTCCATGGTAGCCTGGAGACGATTGCACATCATACGCGCATATCCCTTCCATGAAAAATCATCGGACACGACAGTTCCCTGTGGCATCACGCCAAAATCGGTGGGCTGCAATCCGCGTTGCTTGATTTGCGCTTCAATCTCTTTGGAACGCACCTTCCAGTCAAAGCGAGCGGGGCCGCGACCCGCATCCACAGGGAGCGGAGCCAGACGGTCCGTGACAGGGCGACCTGAATCCGCTGGTTTGAAGTGGGCATTGGACACATTGTTCAAATCCGCCATGGAGGGAAACCCTGTTTGATTCACCGTGGATTCGGCACCTGGGCCGAGCTGGGCTTCCATCGGCGACGTATACTTGACACTGAATGAAGCGCTAACACCTTGTACAATCTGGTCCGCATACTTATCAATCAGACGACTAATGTGACGGGTCGTTTCAGGGTCCTTTCTCAGGTTGGATGGTAGGAGATTCTCGAGTGCCTCGGGAAGATTCAGGCTTTTTACAATTTGCGGGAGGGGCTCATTCGTTTTGGAGAGCGCACGGAAGGCACGGTCCACATCCGCTTTTAAAATCGGAATTTCGGTTTCTAGAAGCGACCCTGCATTGACCTTATTGATAATGTTCTGGACATCCGCTTTCAGGCGCGTCATGGCGGCTACACGGGCCTGAATGAGGGGGTCATTGGTTCCTGATGCGGACAGACGAACGATTTCAGCTTGGACACGCTGGGAAAACTCGGTAATATCGGCAAGAGTCGCAGCAGGCGCATTCGTGAATCCTTCTACTGGGGTAGGACCCTTGAGGGTCCCCGCTGCACCGGTCAAACGTACTTGTTCCTGAAGATACGCCAGATTGGCCGACATCTCATTCAGGTTGCTCAGTGTCAGATTAGGCTGCAGGCCTGGATTGCGATTCAGGAGACTCACGGCATTTTGTAGAATCTGAAAGTCGCTGCGCGCATTGCTGAGCGGGAGCTGAATGGACGGGTCAGAGCGGTCGGTCAGCTCTTGGGCCTCAAAGGACAGAAATCCCTTCATCATCTCCAGGAGCGAAACCAATTGCTGGCGATTGGCTTTTATCATGGTTGTGTCCTGATAGGGAAGGGGACTGGATACCGCGATTTGCTGATAGGGGGCGGAAGGGAGTGCACCTGGAAGGGTGGCCGGCACCGAAGGAGCATCTTGTGTTGCTTTGGCCTCTTTTGCCGGAGCAGTGAGAGAGGTTGGTGACGGAACGATGGGTAGTTGTACCGTGTGAGACGGGGACTCAAACCCTTCCGCATGTTTGGCGGTCGTTATCGCGAAGATAACCAACAATACAAAAAGTAATGATAAGAACGCAAACATCCTACTTTCTTATCTTATCTTTTTATTATGTATTTATGATTGATAGACAGGCGACCATCCTTGGATGCCATCCTTACCGGCTTCACCCTGAGGTCCCATTGCACCAGGTAGGCCTTGGTCTCCTTTTGGACCTTTTTCTCCTTTTTCGCCTTTTTGTCCAGGGGCACCCGCGATTCCTGGAAGGCCCTGTAGACCTTGCAGACCTTGTGGGCCTTGTGCACCAGGCAATCCGTCCTTTCCAGCCTCGCCTTTCGGTCCTGTGAGGCCCTGTGGTCCTTGAGGCCCTGAAGGGCCGGGTACCTTGCAGCATGTGTATTGATATTGATATAGTGTGCCTGCAGGATTACGAACAAGACGAAATTGCGATAATGCCTCATCCGCACGACATGACAGATTCTGACGGTCCAAGAACACAGCATTTCCTCCTCCATCTAAATCAAATGGTGTGCTTACCGCTCGACATTGTGGTCCCTTGCATCCCTTCACATGAACATCATCAATCATGATGGACCATGCTTTCATGTCCGCTTTGATACCGGCTAGTGTTTTTGCACCATCATTCTGTGTCTACCAACCTGAATAATTACTAGGAGGATAGACCGTTCCTATTGTACTACAACCAACATCGTTCCATATCTTTTGCAAACAAGCTGGTGAGACAGAACTTGCTGGGCTCGTATCGGTTAACCCTGCACACGGGTCTGCATCTACAAATCCCTCTCTACGCGAGAGGAATAGGAGAATGATAATCCCCACGACAAGCACTAGAATGCGCATCGTTCTACTTTATAGAATTAATAATCAAGCGAGCACCCCCAGCATGGGATGGAGTCCTTCTTAATCATGTTGGACGCATACTCTTTTCCTTGCGAAAGAGCTGCCGAATCTCCGCACGAATCGCTCGTTTCCGAAGTAGATGCCACCGCAGAAGAATCGGTCGCACGCGCCAAGCGCAGTTCATTGCGAATTACCGTCTGGAGGTCTTTCAGGAAATCGGACTGCTGCTTCATATGCATGGCCTGTTGGCTGGCATCACTCAGAGAAACCTGTGGACGAATATTATTACGCTGGGGTTGCGCAGCGGGCGCAGCGGGTGCAGCGGGTTGATAAGCAGCAGCGGATGCCGCGGGGGAACCAGCAGGTGCAGCGGGGGAACCAGCGGGTGAAGCGGGTGAACCAGCCGCAGAAGGTGACCCAGCAGGTGAAGCGGGTGAAGCAGCAGGGGAAGCGGGGGAACCAGCGGGTGAAGCAGGATTGCTTGCCTGATTTGCTACCATTTGACCAACAAACCCATCTTGTTCATATGATAGATATACAACAATAACTAGAACAACTAGCATCCCCACAATAGATGCCTTTAGAATCATCTCTCTCTACTGTTTGTGCTAAAAATTGAATCCACGCGACGTGTTATGATATACACGAATTCATTGCCATGTCTTCTCGTGTTCCGCTTGCTCCACGATTCGCTGCCGATAATGTGATAGAAATTGGCATCGATGAAGCCGGACGAGGCTCCTTTTGGGGGCCCATTATGGCCGGCGCGGCGGTCATTCCCTCGGAAGTGACGGATACCCAACGCACTCTCCTTGCTGAGCTCCGAGACTCCAAGAAGATTGCTCCTAAGAAGCGCGCAAGGCTCTTTCAAGAGATAAAAGACAACATTCCACAATGGGGAATCGGAATGGTGACCGCAGAGGAAATCAATCAACATGGAATCACGTGGGCCAATCGCGAGGCATTTCGCCGAGCTGCCGCAGCCGTTCCCAATATAGAAAAAGGAGCTCCTTGCCGGCTCTTGATTGATGGAGTGCTTTCTTTGGATAAATGGGATGGGATGCAGGAGCTCATCGTGGAGGGTGATAATCAATATATGGCCATCGCAGCGGCCTCTATTCTGGCCAAAGTCGCACACGATGAATGGATTCACGAGTTCTGCGAGGCGAATCCGGAATGTAATGAACGATATGACCTCCGTGCCTCCAATGGGTATGGGACGGCCAAACATCGCGAGGGTATTCGTCTCCATGGTTCACATGAACTTCACCGAGACGAGTACATTAGACGGTGGCTACCTGGTTCAACGGTTCCACCCAAAAAGAAAGGCTCAACGAAAGAGTGTATGATTCGTTTTACCTAATTACTGGCGGCGCGTCTGGCGGCGACGACGACCACCCTGCGTCTGGCGGCGACGACGGCCACCCTGGGTCTGGCGACGGCGACCGCCCTGGGTCTGGCGACGGCGCTGGCCACCGCGCTTCTTGGTGCCGCGCTTCTTGCTCTGGCGCTTCGATTGGCGCTTGGCTTGGCGCTTGCCACCCTGTGTGCGGCGGCGCGATTGGCGGCGACCGCCCGTCTTCTTCTCTTGAGCAGCAGCAAATCCTTCAGTTGCGAGGTCAGACATCTCTGTTATACTTATGCCTTCTATTTTTTTTACGCAAGCTAAGAATCCAAATGAAGTGTACCCTCTAGCCATGCATCCAGAATCGCCAAGTCCACTGCACGCAGATGCGACATGGTCTCAGGGCGATACACATGCTCCTCCTTTCTCTCAAACGTCACGTACTTACCTTTCGGATGTCGTGGGTCTCGCTCTTCTTCCGAAGATGCTCCACGAAGCTTTTGAATCCATTTAAACGATTCATAGGCATACACCTGGCGGTCCAGAAGCCCCACGTGCGTCAGCACAAATACGCCGGGCGCTCCATTGGGTGGCAGGGTGTCCACCGGGGAAACCGATAAGAGTTCCTTCATGTCCAAAATGTTCTCCCGTGGGTTTCCAAACTCTTTATATTCTCCTTTTGTTAAGGGTAAATCGGGATTGGTAGTGGTGCGAAGTACATCCATATAGGGTGCCTCGGTAAAGACGGCTCCCATAAGCGAACCGTCTGGATAGCGAGATACCATGGCGCCAACGGGTACGCCTCCCGCCGAACGCCCATAGAGTACCGTTTGTTTCGGCCCAATACGAAAATGCCGTTGAGCAGCGCGAATCACGGCCTCATAATCATCTACCGAACGATGCCTATGGTTGCGTCGGGCCGAATTTGCCCATGCTGCATTGTTGTCTCCACCACCGCGGACCATCGCATATACGATAATCCATCCACGTTTCAACAAAGGATACCAATACTGATGAGGCCATTTAATGGGAGTCATTTCACCATAGGCTCCATAGACATAGACTAATACACCCTTTGGTCGTTTAGAAGCATCCTTTATGGTAAGATAGGGCACATGAACTCGGTCCGATGATACCGCATGAAGCCGATGAATCTCCAAGGTAGGGAACCGAACGGGTGCCGTGATACGGTATTGGTTCTCTACATGTGTCAGGCGGTTGTTCATGATAGATATCATAAATGGAATTTCATATGGTGTTTTTACAATAAATGATTGCTCTACCGAGCTTTCCCATTTGGACAATTCATGGGGTTCAATGATTCCTGCACGAATGCGAAAGAGCATACGAGGGCGGCGGTGCGGCGCGCAATACCACAAGGTATGAGCTCCTTCATGAATCGTCAGAACATGACCGACAATCAGATTAACCCATTCCACTTCTTCCGCGGGAAAGACCCATTGTGAAACGGGTTCTCCGTGTGCGACCCATTTGGATGTTATGGTTTGCCGCGTAAGAACACAGTGCTCTCCATGTATTCCTTTTCCAAGTGGGAGATGGCTGATGGCATGAGGGAACAGCGGGGTTGCTTTCTGTCCAACTAGCTCATACAGAGCACACCCATTTGCATCCTCGGATTTGAAATAGAGAACACGATGTGCTCCTTTGTATAATACCAAATCCTTCTCAGGATTTTTCTCTCGATAGAGCACGCGCTCATTGTTTCCCGTATCGGCGTCACAGACGCACACTTCAATTGCTGTGAAATAATTCACCACTTTCACGTAATAGCAATAGGGAAGAACCACTGCGACCTGTGTAGAGATATCCGATTTGCTCCAGTGCCGCCGACCGGTCGCATCTTCGCATATGAGGCGATTGTCATACGGTTGATTATTGTGCTCTGCCACATACCACACCGTTGTTCCATGAACATCAATGTCCGTCATGCGTGTTTTATGCATGGACCACGCCCATCTCCAATACATGATATCCTGACCCGCCATGATGATGCGAACAGAACCGCCTCCTATCGTATATCCATCCATCATCATATACTGCTGGGCGGCATCGATCTCTCTTTCCATCTGTCGCGCCGTTCTCGTAACACATGGTTGACGAGATAGATGATGGGTATGCCTTCGTTCTTCTTCTATCAGTTTGTTCCACCGTTTTCCCTTCATTGTTTCCATCCAGGCCCACGGGTCTCGCCAGGCAAGATACCCTAGGTCACGGATTTCCTGACCGGTCATCCTCTATTCCATACGGCTTAAAAGATTTAACGGATATTGTACTACATGGCGCCTCTGTCCGTTACTATCTTATACGACAAGGCGAATTCGTTCGGACTACAAGAGGATGCAGCGGTCATTGAACGTCTTCTCAAAACCGTTTCCGTTAGTGGACATACTTTTCTAAAACCGAAGCGGGTAGACCTTCGTGAGCCGTGCTCGCCGTGCGACATTCAATTTCATTTGGAGATTCCTGTGTATGCGGCCATTCCCTGGGCGCACACCAATGTGATAGTAGTCAATCCTGAGCATTGGTCCGTAGCATATGATGCCTATGTTCATGCCTTTGATATGCTTCTATTTCGTGATGCCTCCGTGGCGGAGGTGTTTCGCGCTGCATTTGCAGAAAAGGGTCTTCCTGCCGACCGCATTGTCGTTCTTCCATGGTGCTCCGCTCAGCCGGTTACAAATGTGACACAAGTAACACAAGAAAATGGATTCGTATGCTTTGTCGGCGGTTCTACGCATAAATATGAGTATCTTAAGCAATTATTGCCACATTGGCGAGCGGAGGACCCCCCCTTGACAATCTACACGACACGAAAGGATGTGGAGGAAGGTTTGAAGGGTCTAACGGCAAAGGTGGTGTGCCGCGACATCCGACCCGAAGAGCGTCAAAAACTCATGCTGGGTACAGGACATCTGGTCGTAAGTCAGGCAGAGGGATTTGGATACGCCGCGGCAGACGCAGAGAGGGTCGGTGCATTTACTATCATGAATGCGCTCCCTGTTTTGTTCTATACCTATACGAATCATAACGGTGTCGCATGGCTTTCCAATACGTATACCCATGTTCAAGGACAACGTGTATCCAAGGCTTCTCCTTCTGTGAATATCCGTCTAGAATTAGATGAGGCGTTTGCGACGTTTCGTTCCGCTTCGCGGGAAGAGATTCGGAGGGCACGGATTCACGACGCGGGTGCTCGCTTTTCAACCCTGTGTCATGCGATGGCGCCTGTGATGCAAACCATTGTTTCACATGTTGTTGCACGTCGCCCTACCAAGGGCGTAGTACACTGCCCGCCTCTTCTTCATTTGGAGGACTGTCCGCCCATTACGATTGTAACGCCGACCTACAATCGTAAGAAACTGATTGAGATTGCCTTTCACAATCTTCTTTCCACTGATTATCCAAAGAATCGCATCGAGTGGATTGTGATTGAGGATAATGAGAAAACGCCGCATTTGGCGGGAGAGAAAATCATGGATTTTCAGCTTCAAGTTCCTGAGATACGACTGAAATACATCCCCATTGAGGGCCGCATGTCCATCGGTGAAAAACGGAACTGTGCCATTCGCGAGGCGTCCCATGATATTATTCTTTTTATGGATGATGATGACCATTATCCGCCGACATCGTTCCGCCGCCGTGTCGCATGGTTGACCAAGGGTGTGAAACGGGGCGAGAGCACGCAAACGATTGCCTGTTGCACGACACTGGCTCTTTACGATTTGAAGAATGGTACAAGTGCAGTAAATGTTCCGCCTTTTGATATTCCGTTTTCCCAGCGCGTGTCAGAGGCCACACTCGCATTTCATAAATCGGCATGGGTAGAGCGACCATTTCCACACGTTTCTATTGCAGAAGGCGAGGGGTGGCTGGAAGGTCGTGAAAATCAGGTGATTGAAATCCCTCCACAGCAGATTATTGTGGCATTTACGCATGGGGCGAATCAGTCTAGTCGCCGTGTTCCGCCATCGGATCAGCCGCCGTCATGCTTCTGGGGATTTCCGAAAGAATATTTGATTTTTATTCATGGTTTGGCAGGGGTGCATGTGGAGGAAGATACACGGAAACGCAGTTAACGCCCGTTGCGACCGCGTCGTACCGTTCGGCGGCCACCCTTTGCTGCTCCTGGTGCAAAGAGACCTGTCTTCGCATTTGGCAAGGGTTTTTCCGCAGGCTCTGTGGATGACTCTGTTGCGGATAACTCTGCTGTAGATACATTCACTGGCGTTTCTGCCGCAGCTCCAGGGGCAAACAGACCTGTCTTGACATCGGGTTGTACAGGAGTTTCCACAGCGACAGGGGTCTGTTCCTCCCCTCCAGGAGCAAATAACTGTGCACCGGTTGTACCTTGATTCATACCGGTTAGTCCCTGGTTCATACCCGTTGGTCCCTGGTTCATACCGGTTGTACCTTGGTTCATACCCGTTGGTCCCTGGTTCATACCGGTTGGCCCTTGGTTCATACCGGTTGGTCCCTGATTCATACCCGTCGGACCCTGATTCATACCCGTTGGCCCTTGGTTCATACCCGTCGGACCAGAAACGGAAATCGGCATTTGCAAATCATCGGATGACATGTCTTGCCCTGCTCGCTCTTGTTGCTCTTTCCGCTCTTTTGCTTTGTCCACGATTAATGTCAAAAATGGCTTACTTGGTTTGGTACCGCATCGGTATGCACGAAACTCTTTTGTAACCGGAATACGAAGAATCTGTAGAATCATATTAATCACCGCTGATTGATTCACTTGCTCCACCAGAGTTTCAAACTCGGTTGAACAGATGAACTCAGGGTCATCCATGAGCGCCTGAATGTTGTTAAAATCGTCAAATGTCGGTGCAAAATGGTCCTCTCGTGCCGACAGGCCTGCGTCCACTAGTGTTCCGTCAATCTCCGCCTTTTTCTTGGCTATCTTTTCCAGCATGCCAATCAACGGTAATCGCATAGATTCAGGGGCAGTGACCTGGAACACGGTGAGCAGTACACCAATCATAAACGATTTAGTTGTGTCCAGTGTTCCATAAATCATGCTTTGCTGGATGGTCGGAGAGAGCATCTCAAACAATGTTAAATACAACTTTCCCATTTGTCCCACAAAAAATGGAGTGGAACCATAATATCCCATAAAGGATAAGATGGCTTTTTTCCAGTCTCCCTTCAATAGGTCCAATACCGACACCACCATGGAGAGCATTTTCCGTTGTTCATCGTTTCCAGCGACATTCGCAGATATCCGTGCAACATCCAATACCAGATAAATAATAAAGGTCAGCAACCGAAAGGGTACTTTCAGTTTCTCCAATACCCCCATTGTCGCCTGAGGTAGAATTGGCATTCCAATGGCACTTGTCAGTGCAAAGGTTCCCTTTGAAATCACCTGGGCTACCGGTTCAGGAACGAGGCGGATATCTGGCTCCAAATCATGCTCCTTCTCCAGACGCAGAACACCGTATTTTGAAGCATATTCATTCATGAAATCGCTTATACGGCCCACGCGGTCCACGACTTTTTCATAAATATTATCTACGCCTGCCATTTTCTCTGGGTCGACGGACCGCCCCTTGGTTCCCACCGTGCCGCGTTTGGCATCCAATTCTTCTTGTGTCATATCCGCCAACTCCGCCACATCAATCGGTTCATAGGAGGGTACTTCCGTACCTGCACCACCACTTGTCTTCTTCTCAAAAAAGCCAATAATATACGGGACAAGGGGTTTTGCAGCGACCATGAATTGCGCTTTTTCTTCGGGTGTTAAGAGCTCCTTCCCATTCGCATCCACCACATGGTCTACCCATTGTTCTCCCTTTGTTTTTCGTATGGCGTCCATGATTCGTAGAACGCCATCCACAGACTCGTGTAAACGGGTAACAAAAAACTGGCTGGACAGTTCGTTACCCAGCTGGCGTCGTAGAATTTCTAAATCATACTCCGTCGCCATCCCTACTGTATCCCTACGTAGTTTTCTTGAGTTTGGAAATCGCGATTACGAACTGCACATCGTGCACTCTTCCTCCACAGCGTTCTTCCGAATGATGCGCATCTGCTCTGATTTGGCTGCCTCCTTTTGCATCTCGGGGTCAATTGTAAACTTCTGAGCCATCACGGGTGCGCGCGTGCGGAGATAGTACATTCCCGTCTTCAGGCCCTTTTTCCATGAATAGAAGTGCATGGATGTCAGCTTTGCGTAATTCGGGTCCGCCACAAACAGATTCAGACTCTGAGACTGACAAATGAAGGCACCGCGCGCCGCCGCCATATCAATGAGCGTCTTTTGTTTGATTTCCCACGAGGTTTTATACAGATTCTGAATGGACTCGGGAATCTGGTCAATGCCCTGAATAGAGCCATTTCGTGCAATAATCTGCTGCTTCATCATCTCGCTCCACAACCCTAGCTTCTCCAGGTCTCGCATCAAATACCGATTGATGACGATAAACTCGCCCGCCAGGGTACGGCGCGTGTAAATGTTACTGGTGAAAGGCTCAATGCATTCATTAAAGGCTAGGATTTGTGACGTGGATGCGGTAGGCATCGGTGCGATTAGAAGTGAATTACGTACACCATATTGAATGACACGTGCTTTTAATGAATTCCAATCCAGGCTTCCGTCCGTGAGCGTAATGGGTGCTACCGCTGTTCCACCGTTTGTCCACATATCGTACTGGAAGATACCCTTTGACATGGGCGAACCTTGAAAGGATGAATAGGGTCCTTCTTGTTGTGCGATTTCGCAGGATGACTCCACCGCGGCATAGTAGATATTCTCAAAGATACGCTGATTGATTTCAGCGGCTTTTTCCGATTCCCATGGTGCACGCATAAGGGCAAATACGTCGGCGAGGCCCTGAATACCGAGTCCCACAGGGCGGTGGCGCATGTTTGATGTTTTCGTCTCGGGTGTCGGATAGTAGTTGATGTCAATGACACGATTCAGATTGCGAATGGCAACCTTGACCACCTGGCGAAGCTTATCATAATCAAACGTTTTGTTCTCCACGTAGCTCGGAAGTGCGAGGGATGCCAGGTTACATACCGCTGTTTCATCTTCACTAGAATACTCAACGATTTCACTGCAGTTTCCTGTAAGAATTCCATTAAATACACCTGCGTGATTTTCAGGTTCATTAAAGCAGTAGGTGTCATCCATGCGTCCGTTGTCCTGCACAGATAGAACCGTTACAAATTGTTCTGCATTACGTTGTGGTTTATCACCTTTGATTTCAAGACGGTGACATTCCAGACCAAGCTCTGTAAGAGTATGGAGTGATGACGATGAAATGAGAAGACGATATAATTCTTTGCATTTATATTCCTTACGTCCACCCTTTCCATCAGGCATGAATGTAGTACGTTCAGGTTGTGATTGTGTCACTTTGCTTTGTACTCCTAGTGTTTGAAGCATCAACCGAATACGGTCCAAGAACTCAAAATGTACTGATGCGATTTGGAGAGATTCATTTGTCCCATTTCGTGCAACCGTTCCATCCGAATCCAATAATCCTGCAAGCCACTGCAGACGACACTGTAAGGATGAGTGTAATGGAACAACAAACTTTTCGGAAAGCTCATCGGGAAGCAATGTATTAATTCTTCCTATTGCATCTTCCTTGTATGAAGATGAACGGATTTGAAGATAAGGAATCAATTTCTTTTTTTCTCCATACAAAGACAATCCCTTTGATTGATATCCGCTTGGATTATTGTAATGCGTTCCGTCTCCACAGAAGAACCCATGTGTGTAAGGATATTTCATATCATTTGAGTTGCTTCCTTGAATCATTTCAATTGCACTCTTTATAAGTTTGGTACCCTCTTTCAGTTGCCATGCCTCCACACGAGTTGCATCCTTGATAGCTGCCTTATCCTTATATCCAGACCGAACGATGAACTTATGATATGGAGTACACGTGATTTGTGCACCATTACTAAGGTAAACCGTGATAAGTTTTTGTTGTTCGCCCGTTTTCATCACTGTTGTGGTTGACCACTTATCTCCGTTCCAGACGTTCACCTGCTTTCCTGCCAACTCCACGATTGGAATCTGACCTTTGTCTGTGAGAACATAGGTTTCGGGCGCTACGCATAAATTGGACGACTTAATCGTACCCAGGTTCTTTTGATTGGACTTACGATTACAGGCATCCTTGTACAGAATATAGGGTGTACCCGTCTCAATCTGCGCATCCAGTACTTTGAACCATAGCTTCTGAGCATCCACCTGCTTTCTTCCACGCCCTTCTTGTTCATACCGCTCATACAGAGCACGGAATTCATCACCATAGACATCCGCCAAACCTGGCGCCTCCGAAGGGCAGAAGAGCGTCCAAGGGAGATTCTGTTCCACGCGCTCCATGAACAGGTCAGGAACCCAGAGTGCATAGAACAAATCGCGGCATCGCTCCTCCTCTGAGCCTGTATTGAGCTTCAACTTCAGAAAGTCCTCCACATCGGCATGCCACGGTTCCAGATAAATCGCAAAGGACCCGTTGCGCTTACCGCCACCATTGTGTGCCACACCTGCATGCGATACGGTATAATCATGTGGACCATCGATTTCAAAATCATACACAGGACCGGCGTATTGCAGCGGCAGAATGGATACAATCTCTTCATATCGGCCTCCTGGAAACACAGTAAAGTCACCCACGGATAACTCCTTCACTTCGTGATAATCTTGTTCCACGAGTCCTGCCTTGAGCTGTGAAAGCACAGTTTTCAGTGGAGAACCCTTAGATAGGAGCGATAGAATCGGATGTTCTTCCGTCACCATGACTGGCACAGGATGGCCCTTGAGCTGAACGGCATACATGATTCCCGAAAACTCATGGACAACCTGTTTCAGAACGGTATGGTATGTATTGTCACTCGTCAGGACCTTTTGGCCCGGCAAAATCGTGGCAATTGGCTGCGGGCCATTCTCGGTCTGCACCAATGTATCGGGCGTAAAACATTGGTCCACATAGCGTGCCGTGTCATTAAAGTTGCGCAACATCGGAACAATGCCGTTGGATGTGCCATTTGTGCCACGAATCAGGGCCCCTTTCGCGCGAATATCATGGATGTGCAGACCGATGCCTCCTGCATGCTTGCTAATCATGGCGCAGTCCTTCAGTGTATCATAGATGCCCGCAATGCTATCGCTTTTCATGGCCAGGAGAAAGCATGAGCTGAGTTGCTGACGCGGCGTGCCGGCGTTAAAGTTGGTCGGCGTGGCATGGATGAACAGCTTCTGGCTCAGAAGGTCATAGGTCTCAAAGGCACGCTCCAAACCGTTCGGAGCAGAGCCCCAAAGAGCCAAGGAAACACGCATCATCAGATGCTGCGGGCGCTCCAGTGTCTTGCCCTTCGTATCGCGCAGCAAATACTGAAGTTTTTCTAGGGTTTTGAAGCCAAAATAGTCCAGGAGATAGTCGCGTTCGTAGTCGATTTTTGCATTAATGGCGTCGCCATGCTCCTTGCAGATGGTCACCAGCTCCTCCGAGACATTGCTAATGCTCTCTCCCGTTTTGGAGACCGTCTGATTCGCCAGTTGGTAGACAACCTCCGTGAACTTATCCGATGTATTTTTGTGATGATTGGAAATGGCGATGCGAGAGGCCAGTTTTCCATAGTCTAGATTGGTTGTCATGAGGGAAATCGAGAGCTGCGCTGCAAGTTCGTCCAGCTCTGAGGTTTTTACGCCATCATAAATACGCAAGAGCGTTCGCTGGGCAATCAGCGTCGGATTCACTTCCAAGCCTGCCGCCGCCGTCTGGATGCGTCCGAGAACCTTGTCAAACGACACGGGCTCCATCTCTCCGTTGCGCTTTTGGACGTTCATACTAATCATGGACATGTTTCCGGAATGGGTGATGAACACATGCCAACCAAGCGTGCGTCAAATTTTAAACCCATAAGTAGGTATGGCTATCATCTGGGTCATTTTGATAGTTGGCGCAGTCGTCGTATGGTTCATGAATAAAAACGCATGGATGCCGTCGGTTATGACAAATAAATGGTGGGAGCGTGTAGACGCATCGCTCTTTGGATACCCATCCTATTCCTACTGGGAGGCCTTCTCCAATCCGGCTCCACTGAAGCCACTAGAAAAAGAGGAGTCGCCCCTTCTGGAGTATCCTCCAAATGGTCCGAGTCCAGCGGATGTATACACGGAGCATCCCTATCATTTATTAGGCGACATCTTGCCTGCGGCAAGCAATAAGAGCATCGCACTAGACAGCCGTTCGTGTTATGCCTCTGACTTTGAGAAAGCCACAGCCAAAACCGGAAATTATCGTCAATTAACGAACAATTATAAGCGAGAGTACCCTGATAGCTGCAACTCTCTTAATCAGGACCTACTCATGAAGTTTTACAAATCAACCTGATTACCTATTTCATCCAACTTATGAAAGCGAATCCAACACGGTTCCGCAACAGGCACTTTCGGTGCCCGCTTCGAATCTGGTACGACAAATTCACCCCTCTTTGCCTTCTCCACATCTGCCCAGAACGACTCCATGGTAGACTGAAGTCCGGACCACCACTCTTCATTTCGTTGGATAGTCTGTTCATTCCATTGATACAGACGCCATAGAATACGTTCCACAAGTTCTTCCTCTTCTCCCAATGGCGGATTCCATGAGGATGGTGGATTGACAGGACTGTATGCATAGTAAAAGTCTTGACCCTGTTTCGGCGTGGCGTGTCGGATAAGTGCCACATATCCGTCATACAATGATGGACCCTCTTTGGGTGTCATACGATGATAGGAAGAAGAGAAGACGGCTTCTACATACTCACATGCAGGACGTCCTGTCACATGGAGCTGCATTTGCATTTGAGCATAATAATCTTTTGGCACCTTTCCATCAATCTCTCTTGTAACCGGGCACTTGATTTCAATCAGATGACCCGTGCGTTGGTTCCGCGGACACGTATAGATGAGGCCATCCGGTGACGCCGTGCACCGTGGGTCTGTTAGATGATGCATTCTTCCGAGCTCCTTGATAGTCACTCCATGCCGATGCTCGTAAATCTGCTTGACCACGGGTTCAAACCGAATTCCCCAATCAAATGCCGACATATATTCCGAGGGAACGGCGAGGGGCTGATTTCGAACGGGATAGGGAACTGTTTTGGATAGGACTAGTTTGGCTCGCTCTCTTTCGGAACCAAATAAACTTCCCAACTCACTGGCCGTGAGAACCGTGGACATTTGCTGATACCATTCGGGAGTACGCTGCTCCATTTGTTTTCTTCCCAGAAGGGCATCAAGCTCCTCTCGTGATACAGATGATGGAATAGCCAAAGGCACCGTGCGTTTGCGTTCCACTATCTGGCGCATCAACTCCTCATAGCGGTCCAACAATCGGTCCACATAGGGTTGTTCTTCATCCGTGAAACTGAAGGAATCCATGATAGTTTCCGCCGCGTCGCACCAATCTTCAAGCTGGACATCGTCGTTCGGTTCAGGAATCCAATTTTCCCATAAATGAATGAGCTCACCGATTTTCTCGAAAAACGTCATTCTATGGATGCATGTGGAATGCTATCGTCGTCCTTTTCCTCAATTTTTGTATCAGACGACAGTACGGTTGACACAGAGGGTTCTGTCTTCTTTTTCCTCCTTGTCCCACCCTCTTTTACGATGGTAGCTGCGGTGAATGCCCATTTCAAGACCCCCTCTTGATTCCTCTTAATTTCCATCCCTTTAATGGTCTTAATACGCTCGGTTTCGGGGTCATAATCCACTACTTTTACCGTATTCAGAAGCTTATTATCAAGAGACCTCTGGAGAAATGTAAAAAAGGACTCTTTCTCTTTATCACTCATGACGTATTGTGGGCTAACATCATCGATAAATTGGCGGATTCGGTTGAGGCGTAGACCGCGTTCAATGCGATGCCATGGGCGACGGAGGGCATCTCGTGCCCCACCGTCTAGCATTGTTTTTAAACTATCATTGCAAGGTGGCTCGTGGCCATCGATGATAACGTTCTTCTGCGTCTTATGACGTTCCATCCTCTAACTATGTTATCGTGTCAGACGTTTAGATGACCGATGGTCTCTATGATTTCTTTATAGGTATGCGGTCCAATTTGTTCGGATGGGATACGCAAACCATTTGGTACATATATCGTTTTCCATGAAAAGGTGGGTTCGTCGGGGTTAGTTTGTTCTTCCCATCGGTAAAAATCGGAAACATTAGTATTCTGTATATCAACAGGGCACAATAGGGTTTCTCCAAGTGGGATAGGCGGCCCAGACAAATAAATTCCATTTGGATGTAGAATATCATCTAGAGACAAACCGTCATCCTCACTCCACAGGGTAGAGCGCCCGATAACAAGGAACTGAAAGGTGGAAATGGGAGGGGTTGATGTGTGTTTGTGAATAAAAGGAAGAATTAACATTATCGTTAATAGTAAGGTTGTACTTTAGATGGCGCAACCCGTTTATCCTGATGCGCGAACACAATCGGCATGCGCGGCGTTTCCGCTGCCCCGTTTTATTGGACGGACGCGACGCGAAACGGATACGACGGACAGTATCAATGCACGTCGATTCGAGCACTGGCAAACGGACAGCCCATCGCTGACGAATGGCCGTCCGGATGTGAATCAGGCGGCGCCTTTTTATGATATGATGCCAAATAGCAGTCGTGTCGCGGAGCGGAATTATCGGTCTCAACCGCGATACGATGTGGATGGGGCGCGAGGGGTGCAGAATTCGTACTTTGATAAGTATGATACGACATCGGATGCGCGAAATATGGCGCGCGAATTGCGGGCGAGCGTGTATGAAGACAAGAACACGGGATTCACGATGGAGGCGGCGAAGTTATTGGAGCGCAATTTCGATAGCCGATGGCTGGACCCGACAGTCATGAAACAACAGGCAGCGGCGGCGGAACAGCTTCGGCCAAAAATGGATGATATTCGGCAGTTTTACATCAATAAACCGCGTGTGGAGTCGTGATAGCTGAATGATATATCGGTACAGGGGAGGACCAAATCATACACGGAGTAACCGTAGGGACTGCGAGCCTTGTGAGACCGAAGGTCGCAGCGTCCCCCTATGATAATCCTTACCAACTATATCAGTGCAGGGGGCTAGGGGTGAGCCGCCAAAGGCGGCGTCGCGGCTGAAAGCCGCTTGGAGGCAAGACCGAAGGCCGCAGCGTCCCCCTATGAGAAGTCCAGCTCAATCGGCGTCGTATAGACCTGCAATTGGTTCAAAGAGGACGGAGATTGCTTCGTGCGACGACGCGTGGTTCGCACTTGTCTTTCCTCTACTGGTTCATCTTGCGTGGCCGTTTTATTACGCTTCTGCGTCTGCATCGTTTCCTTCAAATACGTATTGTATCCTGTGCGAATCTCTTCTTCATGAGCTTCCATGTAATCCAAAATCTTGGTTTCAAGTGCCCAACGAAAAAAATTAAGCTTTCCAATGGTGGTCATGAATTGCTCATGATTGGGAATCGTAAACATGATGCGTTCACGGCGACAATTCGGGTCAAAATACTGTTTGGAATAAGCCTTGAGTTGACCCTTATAACTTAGGTATACTAGAAATTCTTGACCGTTCAATGGATAGCGCACAAAGGATTTTCGGCTGTATTTTGTCACAAACCAATCAATAATGCGGAGACTGAGCGGCGCCTCGCCATTCAGATACGTCAATACTTTATCAATTTCCGGATGGTTGGCATAGAATCGCTGAAGACTAGTAATGACGAGTTCGGGTTTGCACTCAATCTTGCGCTTTCTGGTTTGAGGGTCGGATGTGTAGCTATCCATGTCTGATGGGTAGTGGCGGAGGGCGCTTAGGTCCTCTGGAAGGTGTGCTTCTCTACGTATTTTAAACCATCTCCATGGATAGAATGGCGGCACCTGCTGGTCATAATCCGTCGGCTACTTTGCTGCCGGCGGCTTCCGCGCCGATTGTTGCCATGAGCGGGGGAGGTGCACTAGACAACTATAGTGCCATGGATTCTCTTATCAAAAATGTCCCAGGAGTTCCCATTGTAGGATACCGTGGTGGAGGGGAAGGAGAGACGGGTTCTAAGAAAAAGAGTACTGCGGCTAAGCCGACGCCCGCGGCACCTGTGACTCCTGTAGCAACTGCGGCACCTGTAACTGCTGCACCTGCGGCACCTGTAACTGCTGCACCTGCGACACCTGTAACTGCGGCACCTGTAACTGCTGCACCTGCGGCACCTGTAACTGCGGCACCTGCCGCACCTGTAACAACTGCGGCACCTGTAACTGCGGTAAATGCAACACCTGCGGCTAAGACCAATGCACCCGTTACCTCATACAAAGATGTAACCTTCTCCAACCGAACCTTTCGTATCGACGAGCCAACCGATGCTCAGAAAAATGGAACAGCATGGACCACTGCAGAAAGCATCAAGAAGGCATATCCCGAGGTTACCTATCTTGGACAAAAAGAGTTTCTTGATATACTAGGATGCGATGTTCTTCCCCGTCCTATGCAGTATAACATTGTGAATGAATTTTATAGAGGAGAGTGTAATATTGATAAATCGCTTGCGCTAAAAGGAGACTGTCGTTTCAGCCGTCTCATTGTATGGTCCGCCGCCATGTCTCATCTGCGAAACACGATGAACAAAGTGAAAACGAGCAATGCGGAACGAGCTACTGTGGTAACTAGCGCGACACAAACTCCCAAACAAATGTCAAATGCGTCAACCGCTACTGAGGCGATTAGCACGTCAACCGAGGCTTCAACGAGTATGGAGACAGGTAGCACGTCAACCGAGGCTTCAACGAGTATGGAGACAGGTAGCACGTCAATGGAGGCTTCAACAAATGCTAAGAACGCGTCCGTTGCTATTCCTGAAGAGGTAGAGCAAGCAGCGGTTGCGGCTCTTATTGCCAGTCTTCCAACTGATGCACTCGTATTGGAAGAAAAGAAAGAACAGGCTGAAGCACGCCCTGAAGCAGGTCCTGAAGAACGCCCTGAAGAGGTGGAGCAAGCAGCAGTTGCCGCCTTGGTATCAACCCTTCCAAAAGAACCAGATGCAAGTGAAGCTAATGAGGCAGCACGTATCGCTGCAGAAGCTGCAAAGGTGGCTGCAGACGCATCTATGTTTAAGGCACTTGGAGAACCAGTCGCACTTCCAGTAAAAGTTGAAGTTACAGAACAGACAGGTGCGACAACGGCTGCTTCAACAACTGCCGATGTAACGGCAGAAGTAGCATCCGTGAATCCAAACGCAACAAAACAGGCCCCTGTAGCTGCAACAGATGCAACTATACAACCTGGAATAGAGCAAGATGCGGAAGCGATATCCGCTGAAGGGGTGCCTGTAGAAGCGGTACAATCTGCAGTAGAGCAAGGTGTGGAAGCAGCACCCGCGGTAATCGCTTCAAGTCAAGTGGAAGCGGTACAGCATTTCAATTCATCCTCCACCGCATCGGCTGCACCTCTAACCTCACAACAAGAAGCGGATAACCCAGGCAATGTTCCAACCGATGCTGCCAAACTATATGCAGACCGCTCTGGCTTTCCAGCATCTAATCTTCAATATACGATTAATAAAGCGCGTGAAAAACTTGCAGAGCAAACAAAGGAATTCTCTAGATATGAGCAAAAACTGGATCGAATTCTTGGAAGAGAAGAAAAGCAAGATGGTGGTAGCAATGAACCCGTCCAGAATTTTCTAACCAAATTTTCACAGGCTATGAAACCAGAATTGATGAATCCCTTTGTCTGGAAACTCAGAAAATGTAATGTGAAATCCCTGCGCGAGGAATTACAAAAAGCAGTAATGACGGCATCTGATAGTGCAGTGGCATCAAACGAGACGTATATTGGACCGCTTTCCTCATTTTTGTATTATGATGCACATGAATTGAACGATATTGATAGATTACCAAATGAGACACTGAAAATGACTCTATATAAAAAGGTATTTAATAAGGAAGCATGGAAGGAAATCATAGAGCCATACGCGAAGAATATTGATAATTATGATACATTTCGTGCGGAAGATGAAAAAGAAGAGAATCGCATCATTCTTACTTTTTCTCAACTGATGATGTTGGTGAAGATGCTATGCGATAAGAAAGAGTTAAAAGAAGGAACAGATGACCTTCTTGATTATCTTTACCCTCCCGTTATTGATATGATATTTCATGCCATTGATGCATATGAGAAATATAAAGATGCATATACCGACTTACAGAGCAAACCTACATTTATAGAGAGTCTAGATAAGATATATGAAGCGAACAACCGATTACAGCTTTTTGTGAGATTTCGTAATGATGATGATGGAGATAATGATTGTAATCGCCGATTCAATGTGATACTTAACAATAAAAAGCCTAATGATTTTCTAATGCAATACGATGATAAAGATGAATCGGACGTTAAACCAAATTCATATCCATATTCTTATGCATTTGGTCGTTTTTCACATGTATTTCTTCCCAATGAGAAAAATAATGACATTGCAACGAAAATGCAAGATATTGTTAAAAAACTAGAAGAGGGGAAGCCTGTATGGATGATGGGATATGGTGCTAGTGGGGCAGGAAAAACATCGTCTCTTATTTATTTGACAAAAACAAAAGAGAATGGAATCTTAATGCATCTGTGCAATCAACTCACCTATGACACTGTAACGGTGACATGTGTAGAATTGTATCAACGGAAGGAACTTGAAACGAAGAAATCGGAACCATTCGTCTTTAAAAAGAATGGAACGGAGTTTTTATTAGAAGAGGAACAGGTACATCGGAATCATCATCCATGGCGTATGGATGGACAAGGCGATACTAAATTTAATCAAGGAGCCTCTCTCGGCGAAGTCATTGTTCATTTGGTAGATACAGACCGTTTTGTACGTCCTACCACCAATAATCCGCAGAGCTCACGAAGTCACTCCCTTGTATTTCTGGAATTTGGGGGCGATAAAAAAGCCACATTGATTATTGGAGATTTTGCAGGGGTGGAAAATGCATTTACATGTGATAAACCAGAAACACGCCGTGCATTTTTGGGAGTAAAGGGTTCATCCGATGTACCTCTATATAGCGAATCGTTAGAGAATGATACGATTCATGGTGGTGGAGGAGGTAAGGGTCCAAATGCACGTAGATCACGTAAGGTAATGGGTGTTACTGTTGCTCCACCATCTCCAGCACAATCTACTGTAACTCGTTGTGAAAAACTGGCACAAACCGATTATCTTGCACGAACAGGGCCATTGTTTAACTTTGAGAATTCCGATGCCATTCCTGAACGGGTGAAAGGAACATCTAATGCAGACCTGATTGCTCTTCGAAACTACATCAATTACGTTGCAGATATCAAAGCAACGGGCGACATTGCATCTTCGTGTCCAACATATGACAAGATATATGCATGGGTTAAATGTAAAAAGAACATCCAAACACTCTTTGATGAACTGGATACTCCATTGAATACACTCAATGAATCTACTAAAAAATATAAAGTTGGAACAAAGGGAAGTAAAGAGGAACAATTGGAGGCTCTACAAAAAGACTATGCTGCGAATAAAATGATAGAAGTAAAAGAAGCGTTATCTGCTTTTCATACCACCGTATCAGGTATCGTTGATTCCTATCATCTTCCCTATCAGCACATAGAGTTCATATCCGCTGCATTTATTGGAACAGGAACATCGGTTGCCAATAAGGTAAAAGAAGAATACAAGAAAGCCATACAAACACAATTAAAACCTATTAGTGAAGCTTTCGATTCTTTTTCTGAACGCCACGCAACCATCGAGCAAGGCGATGAACGTTTTAAGAAACTCACTACTTCTCTCGTGGATGCCATTCAGGATTTAGAGTATGAAACGCGTAAACGCGAAAGTTATGGAGAGATGATTTGCACCAAACGGCGTGATGAGGGTACATTCATTAATTCTACCATGTTCCAACTGCGCAGTCTCTTTCAGGAACTGATGAAACGTATGAATCAGGCAAATGTCGATAGTACTCCCTATGTAATGGATAAATGCTTGACAGAATACTATGCCGACCCTGAATCAATTGACACGATGTCAGGAGGAGATTTGACATCCATTCTAATGAATACTATTCGCGACCAATTATCGTTTTCAGAAGAAGCATTCAACCAGTTTATTGGTTCGCTTACACTCTCTGTATTTTGCGTCGTAAACTTATCAAAACGTGCGAATAATCCACCGCCTGTTCCCTATGTTGATATCAATCGTTTGAAACAATTGCTTCGGGAACCCGTCCGAAAGGAAATCTCCGAAGAACTCTCACGAATTGTTTATGATATCACAGATAAATTTAACGATAAATTGAATTGGATGACCCTGCAACAAGGCTCGCGAGGAAACTCTATTCTCAAGGATATCCAATCCATTTCTAAAAAAGAGGGTAATGTTACACCCAATGAGAGTACATCCATTAGGGATTTGGTTACGATGATAGATAAGAATAATGCGGCAACCACCATCGGTACCCTTGAGTTTATGGATACTCTCTCCAAGATGTATACAACTAGCAATTTGTGCCGCATCCCATTGGAACCCAACGCCCCCCTCACACAAGGGATGATTGATACCTACATTCCTGGAGCAAAACCATTATATCCTATACAGGCGAAGGGTGGTCGTCGCCGCTGCGCCCTCACGCGCCGCCGAAAGGTGCACACCCATCATCTATTTACCAAGTACCGCACTATGAAAAAGTAATGAGTTGTTATTATACTATGATATGATACAGTGCGTATCGCATCATAGGAATCATCCGCTATGTCTAGAATCGCAACGTACTACCCTTCTTCACGAGTAAATCCATAAAGAAGAGCACAAAAATGCCGCTAGAAATGAACATGAGGAGTTCCGATGTGACCTGTTCAGGCGATGATGAATTCATATCATCTAGGCGTGCGAACAGTCGGTCCATCTTCTTCATCACCTCATCCATGGACGGGTCTCCTTGTGAACGCGGGTATCTTCCACCAGGCGGAGGGAGATGCTCCACAAATGATGTCTGTGCACCTGCTGGCGTCAACGGTTTCCAATACATGTTTACCGAAGGATTCGGCAAGGTTTCCGTGGCTCCTGCACGCGCCACTCCAGCATGCTCAAACGCCTTGTTAAAATCAGGTTGAAGCCGATAATCCGCGGCATCCGGTACATAATCTGCAAAGGCATCCGAATCCGGGTCAGCTCCAAAAAAGCTCTTGGGAGCCTCCTGAAGCGTTTCGGAAGTCGGAGCGTGAACGGGAAGAATATGATTGGATATCTCGGATTTCAAGTAATCATACAACGGGTCCTTGTCAAAATTGGGTTGATGTTGGTCTGGTACATGTGTATCTTGTTGGCGATGGGTATACGCCTCGGTTGTTCCCTGTGGAGCAGTTGCGGGAGCGTGCTCTCGCAGTCCAGTGGAAGGATTCATGGAAGGTACACTAGGGGCGCGTTGAGAGGGTCGGTCAGGGTCCTCCTCGAGGGGGAGATAGGCAGCGGGGCCCTTACATCGGCGGGCTTTCCGCCGCTCCTCCTTTCGTGCCGACTTAGCCGCCTCATCGGCAGCGCATCCCGGGGAGGGCGCGCCACGTACGGACGGAAAGGCATCGTCCAGAGCGCAGTAGTTCATTGCCTCTACTACCAAAAGCAATCATTCTTATCTTCGGCATTTGAACCCTATGAACAAATCAACACTGTAAACAGGATGTCGGTTCCGCCCACGGTACCTACTCTGCCCAAATGGCTCCCTGCACTCGACTCGCCTCCTAAATTGGTCTATGGCGGTGTACTCATTCTTCTCATTGTCTACTCCTCCGCCCTCCCCAGCGCCTATCGCTCGTTTGCCGACTCGATTCTTGGACGAATCAGCGGAATGCTCCTCGTTGCTGCTTCCCTTGAGTACCTCGGCTGGGTATACGGGCTTCTTACCGCGGTCGCCTTTCTTCTTGTTCTGCATCATTCCCCTCGTGTTGGCGAAGGATTTGATGGCGGTGGAACCGTCTCGGAAAAACGTACGGTCGGAGACCGTTGGTTTGTGGAAACGGTTCTTGGCGAACGCCCCAAAAAGATTGCCGTCGACCACGTAGCCACAGACGCCATCCAAGAATAACAACGTACAAGGAAAAGACCACGTGAAGATAGATGCGAATTGCACACGTTCCTGCTTTTTTATCCTTCGATGACTCGTTTGGTGGCATGTTTCACATTCTTGTTATTGTTTTGATGACAGCACTACTGATTCATACGGGTACGGTCTTTGAAACAGAATACCCTCGTGCCCTTATTGATTTGTATGTTCATCCTTGGTGGCGCATTCTGATTGTTGGTCTTCTCCTCGCAGCGGCCACATGGTCTCCCCGTGTCTCCATTGTCGTTGCTCTCGTTGTCTTTTTTTACCTGAGCGATATGAATACTCTTATCACGCCCGTAACGAATCTGTCGTCATAATAACAGGAGATGAGTCTTCCGGTTGCCGGTGCGGCTCTTACCGTAATGAATCCCGTAGATGGGTTTCTTCATTTGTTTAATACCAATCCGTACTTCATCGGTATCATGATGTTGCTTCTCAATCTCGGAGGCCGATTCATCGGCTTGGAAATCACCAAAAAACAGGAGCAGTTTCTCCAACACCCATGGGTTCGCCGTGTACTCATTTTCACTGTCCTTTTTGTCGGTACACGCAGCATCCAAATTGCCTTCTGGAGCACGGTAATTGTCGTTCTTGTCCTTGGATATCTCTTCAATGAAAATTCGGCCCTCTGTCTCTTTGGAAAGGGTGGAAGCGACGGCGCAACATGCTCCACTGTGAAAGATGATATGACACCTGAAGAAAAAGAGATTTTGCATCGTTTGCAGTCTAAGGCTCAGCGTTTCATTACAAAACCAGAAGCGGTGGAAGAGGTACATCATAGTGAAGTATATGAGGCAAATATGGCACTCCTTCGTAAGGGAACTTCTTCATAATGCACATAATGTAGTACGTAACATACGTATATCATTATTTACAAGTTCAACGTCACCGTATTTCCCACCGGTACGACCGGCTTACGGCGGCCACGACGCTGGGTACCACCCGTGGTGCGCACGCTCTCTGCATCCGAAATATCACCCGAATGGATGCTGGAAATCTCTGCCGCTGCCTGCATGGCCGGCTGATTCAGAAACGCAGATGTTGGCGTCGGCGGCTGGGGGAACATCGGCGGAAGCGGGTCCAAATCGGCGGCACGGACTTCCTGGAATGTCTTTAAGATATCATCCATGCCCGATGGACCCTTCATCTCACGTCGAGGACCCTGCGGTGCCGGCATTTGGGTCATGTTTTGCGGCATCTGAGGGGCGGAGCTCGGAGACTGGAAGAAGGAACCCGTGGGCGGCGCCATTTGTTGCGGCATTTGTGGAGGCATGGGTTGCCCGCTTTGCCCGCTTTGCATTCCCATGGCAGCACCCATGAAATTACCAAAACCTGGGCCCGCCTGTTGCGCGGCGGCCGCTGCAAACTGCTTCGCGAGTTGCGGATTGTTGCGGAAAATATCGCTCGGGTCCATGTTGCTCATCTTGGAGCGGAAGAACGAATTGCTCATGTGAAACATGAAACCGCTGCCCACAAGGGACATCAGAAGCTTCGCTTCTGGCGGCATGTTGCCACGACCCTTATACTTGTCATACAGCTCCTCAAAGACCTCGTCAAAATCCTCAATGTTCTCATGAACCGATTCCGACCAGCCCTCCAGTTCCCAGTCAAATGGGTTGAATTTGCCATTCAGAAACTCAGCGCCTGTTACGACACCCATCAGGCACTGACGCTGAAAACGAAGTGATGCCTCCAGATTCTTGGCGTCCACCAGGCGGTCAAACTCTTGCTGGATTTCATCCAATGCATTATCCATCGTGAATCGCTTGGTCAGATTGTATCCTTTGGATTCCAGGCGATTTAGTTTGTTAATCAGCTCCATTTTCCGCTTCTTCTCCTCCTCGGGGCTCAGGCGGTTTGCGGATGACAACTGAATGGACGGACCGGTTGCCGATTGGTCATTGGAAAATCCGCTAGATGTATCCTTGTGGATAAACACATCGGGGAGAGGCGCTGCATCCTTCCCATCGGATGGAAGGTCAAATGAGATAGATTCCAACGGCTCAAGAGATGTTACACCGATGTCGTCTACACTGTTGAACATCGGCGCCGAGGGGGCAGCCGGACGAGACGAACTGGAACGATTGTTAGAGAGAAGGCCAATTCCCATATCATCTCCTAGGTCCTCGCCCAGTTCAATGACGTTCCCCACGGTGGAACTGATTTTAATGTCGGAGCCGTCCAGGTTCTCCGCAATGTTCTGCATATCGGCGATGGAGAAGCTCATATGTCTTTCCTCCTCTTGGGTTTTTTAAGCACGATACATTACGCACAGGCCAATTCCAAGAGCGGCGCCTATGATGATTTGAGGGAGAGTATGACATTGTTTCATATAACGTGATAGCATAACAAGAAGAGCATAGACATATAGTACCGCACGCATCCATGGTTTCTTGAGGTGATAGGAGTAAAATACAGCAAAGAAGGCTACCTGTGCGGAATGTGTAGATGGCATTCCTGGACGACCTCCCTGCGGACCATCGTTGCACCAGAGATTACAATCGCGGGCACCTTGTGGACGTGGACCATTGATTCCGATAACAACGTGTTTCAAAAATTCACCAATGCAAAGTGTACCAAATAGTCCAAACAAGCCTTTGATGTGATAGAATTGATAGGTCAAGAGGTATCCGATAATGGGAACTAGATACATCAGCCCCGCGGAAGCTGAGAGGATGTTCCAGAAGAGCATTTCTAATATGATAGAAATCAATCACAATCGCATCGTCTAATACAATCTATCATGCACCAGATGATAATGAGAGCTCCAATCGCCCCGCTTATGATTGCAATAACGACGGCAATGTCAATGGGAGCCATTTCTATTAATCTTGTTACATAGTAATCCGGTGTTGCATAGGAGGGGTACCATCCCCTCCTACCTCACCCTGTGTTTCGTCTACTTGTGTCTCGTCCATTCATATTTCACCGGCTCGTGCCTCGCATGACTTTATCTCTCCTATGTGCGTCTCTCCACAAATCATTCCACGGATTTCACAACGTGTTTCCCCTACGTTAACATTATCCATATCACCGCTGTTGCCGAATCATGAAACCATTTCTACTATGCAATTATCACATCTTATCCAATATATTAGTGCCCCTGCCTACACCCCTTTACAATACGATACGTTTGACACCATCAAGAATCTAACATAGGGTGAATCCATCCAATTATTCCTGGGTGATGAATCCGTATGGTTCTCCATCCATCCTTTGTTTTTCCATTCTGTTCTACGACACGCACTAATGACGGAGAAAGAACCTCCACCACGATGGCAACATGTCCCGTTGTTTCATATGGCCCCTGATTCTTCCATATAACGACATCTCCACGGCACGGGATTTGATTAGGAGCATTACGAATTGCCTGAAATGGGACGCGGTGCTTTGTGATAATGTCGGTTCCATACGGTACCTGAAATAAATCAATGGCGTTATCAATCTCTCGGAAGGTTACACCATAGACGTGAATATAGTACCGACGAATGAACTCCACGCATTCATATTTCACGCCATAGACGAGTCCTTCGTATGTTGTCCCCTTTCTCCCTATATGACGGGATTGCTCGTATTCCACGGTGGGGTTATCATATATGGGGATTCGGTGAGGCGCATAGCCCTTGATTCGAGGCATCCTACTGTGTGGTTGATATCTTTCCATGGTCTACCGCCATACACAGTGCATCCGCCATGTCGGATTTCTTTGGTGCCTTTTTCCATTTCTCATACCATTCTGTGCCTGCCACCGAACCTGAATCAAACAACTGCACGAGACGCTCCTCGGATTTATTCTTTCGCTCCGCATACCCTGCATCTCCCTTTTGTGCATCCTGGACTTTCTTTTTGGCGTGTACGAAATGGTACGAGGGCGTTTCGCCACGTTGTAGGAATTGCTCTCGTAGAGTAGCGAATAGCAGAACCTGAACCGATTTCATGTGGGGATTTTTGAATGCGGGTTGGTTTTCTAGCAAAACATGGGTGCATCCTACAAACCGGTCATGGCGCGATGCAAATGCGCGCAGCGCATCATGGATGAGCTCCAGAGAAACATGTGATGCGTTGGCCTGTTTTGGCTGCTCAAAATGGAATGCAAACTTGGTCGCCAGGGCTTCTAGGCATTTCTCTTTGGTGTGCCCCTGTACGGCTACACCGTGGGTTTTAACGAGTTCCTTTAGAACAGCATGTGTGGGCAACTTCTTTCCACTCAGTTCTTTTAAAATTGTATGGGTTTTGGGGACGTGGCGCTTACAATACACGGTGCTTCCGCTGTCTTTTTGAATTCGGAACGATGCACGGAGTTTGCAGGAGGAACAAGAGACGGCTTCCACCTCGGGTAGGAGATTCACATTTTCTAGAGCTTGTACCTGGTTTCCGTGGAGAATACAGAAGGCAAGATTCTTGATGCCAATGTCAAACGCCAGTACCTTTTGGTCAAACGCCTGTACCTTCAGACTCATTCACTGAATATCTACGAAATGGTTTATGTACTGTATGCATTTTATGCATAGAATACAGAATGCTGGAAGAGGATGTTCTAGAACAGCTTCAGTGGCAGGTGATGACCTTGAAAGATACCATGCAAACCCTGAATCAAATGGTTCACGAGACACAACCTCAATTAGATACACTGGAAGATGTGATTCTGGCATCCAAACAGGAAGTTCGCACTGCAACCACTGAAATTGTCGTTTCCCAAGAGTATCAGACATCGTGGTATTATTATACAGCAGGATTGCTTGCAAGCGTGGGTACAACGGTTGCATTGTTGTTATTCTTGTGATATTCCGAGACAATCACATGGATCGGAATGGTCCCGATGGGACTTGAACCCATAACCCGCGGCTAAATTTTATAAAAATATAATACCGATGCTCTACCAATTGAGACTACAGGACCTTCTTTGAGGGATTTCTCCCTACGAACATGATATTCATGTTTCTTTAAGCTCCGCCGCGGCGCGAATTGCGCCCGCCCTCCTGAAGAACCGTCATCGCAATGTTCTTGCGGTTGGCCTGCATTTCCGATACACTCGGCTGATAAGCAAACGTTCCAAACATCGGTGGGGCACTCGCATCTGCACGTTCCACACCAAGCCCACCCTTCCAATGCGTCGGCTGAACTTCCGAATAAAAGGGATTGGAATGAACGACGGCTGCCGCTGGCGGCACCGTGTTGGCCATCGGCAACGCCGCGCCCGTGCGAATTACCTGGCGCTTGCGTGCCTCTTCCATCAAGTCCTCTGCATGATGAATCATCCATTTCTTTGTTTCAAATTGGTCACCTGTTCGGATATTCTTGGAGCACTGGGGACGATAGTCTGTTACCAAACGACCATCCTGACTCGCGGCCGCAAAGGCAGGGTATCGGTTGTCGGGAGCGGGGTAGAGGTCTTTTGCGGAGCCCAATGCTGCATGATGACCGCTACGATATGCTGTACCCATTGGAGTACGGTGGAATAGATTTGGAGTAGTATCTCTTGTAAATTCGTTGGTATGAGACTCTTCCATCTATCTGTGCTTATGAAATCAAGCGACTTCATCACTAACGATAGCGCTGGTTTCCAGAAACGAATTGGACCCCACCGCATGAACAGCACTCGGCTTCACCGTTTGGTCAGCGGATTGCAGCGCCTCAATGACCGCCGCTTTCTTGGTGAGACCCGTGATACCCTTTGATTTCGCCAGGGCCTGCAGCTCCTTTAATGTCATCGCCTCATAGTTCACCTTAGAGGTCGCATCCAGTGAGGCAGGGACCGAATCTGCCGAAAGCTCCTCTGCCAGAAGCTCAACGCCGGTATCTGTGCTTTCTTCGTCTGTGAACGGAACATAGGCATCAGTGGGCGCATCATCCTCGCTCTTCGGGCTTGAAGGAACAGAATGAGCTACTTCATGTACTTTTTCCTCCATATCAATGTGATGCTCTGCCGGTAGTTCTGTATACCCCTTGAGCTCATTGCTCATCTTCAAATCGAGCAAAATGGACTCCAAAAGGCTAATTTTCTGCTCCGATTGCTGGATACATGTATACAGGTACAGTGCAATAGAGCCAAATAGAAGCACCAGCACCAGGCCAACCGTAAGCGTGTCGCTGATGGTCGTCATTCTGTCGTGCCCCTTAGATTTTATGAATCGATTCGGACCGCATTTCATGGAATGACCATCCCGTTCTTTTGGAGAAGGCTATCTACACTGCTCACGGTGCAGATGCCCTTTTCCAAGGAATACAAAAACTCGATGGATTGGTTGGAGCGAACCGCAGGGCAGCATAGCCGCTGGACATTCTTATCAGCTTTTTCTACAAAATCAAAGAGATGGGTGCTAATCACACTCACCACATTCGTTTTCTTCCAAAGGGGTTCGCAATAGATATGACAACTTCGAAGGGCATCGGGTGGATTGGTAGAATGATATAGTTCATCAATGAATACGAGAACAGGAACGGTCGGTTTCAGCGTCTTGGCGGTAAACTCGATTTCACGTTCAAATCTAGATTTCGACCCTGGAAGGTCATCCGGTTTCAGACAAACAAACAAGTCGTGAAATGGAGTGGCGGTTAGATGACCCATGGCGCATCCATACGTATGCGCAAACAGAGCGCTGGTGGAGAGGGCGCGAAGGACCGTGGACTTACCACCCTTATTAGGGCCTGTTAGTAAGGCATGTCTCTGTGTATCAAAACGCGCCGATAGCGTTTTTCGGGTTTGAACGGGGACTTCAAAATCAAATGTATCCCGAATACGAAACACGGGAGTAGGGGATGAAATCCACCGAACCGGATGCACATCCGACTGACGTGCGAGGCGGAACTTCACTTCGAGCGCTCCCAGGTATTTCAGAGCTAGCTGAAAATAGGATGGTTGGAACAAGAGTCGCGCGGTGGCCTCGCGTTCTGTCGGCATCGGCGGAAGGGGGCATCGAAACAAAGTAAATCCGTGCGTTTGGAGAACGGCTTCTATGGTCTGATACAGGTCTCGCAACCGAAGAACAATCCGTCCATGTTCCTGTACAATGGAATCCACGGAGTGCAGATGTTGATGAGTCCAGTATGGCTGAAGAATACCTTGCAGAAATGTCATAGCGGCCACGCCCACTTGTTTCAACAGCGCACCTGGCGGATGGCTCGTCGTAGCGGCCGCCGGATTCATTGCATCCTGCATGTTTCCCGATATCATCATATTCAAAATGTGCATGTAATTGGAGAGATTCATGGGAAGATGAAAGATGAAACGAATAATGAGGTAAGGGGCAAGGAGCGTGATAATGGGTAGAAGCAGCGAGAGTCCAGGTAGGATATAGACACGGATGACGGACCATAGCATCAGTGCAAATGGAATGAAATTAAGGGGTTTCAAGTAGGGTTTAAAGAATAAGATTTCATTGTATGATTCCTCTTCCAGTTTTGAATCCTTTTTCATCAAGGGTAGAAGTTGTTGTTCCACCTCAGCGAGCTCCGTGAAGTGCTGTTGCAGAGTATTGGAAAAGGTAGGATCGGTACTCAATGCCGCTTTCCAACGAGACATGCTCTCACTGCGATGTGACAATTCGGCAGGGTCAGCTGTCCAAGACGATAAATGCTCTGAAAGCGCGGTTTGACCCGCCACGGTTTGAATCTCGAGCCATGTGGAGCATCGGGTTACATCCAGTATGGACTCTATCATCTGATGACCCCTTCACGATTTTTGGAGGGTTCATAAACACGCCGAGCGCTGATAAAATTTGAACATAAGAAAGCTTAAACCGACACGATACACTCACTTATCAGTATGGCTTCCTCTACGGTCCATGACATCGAGGCTGTTCTTTCCTTGAGGAAGACCATCCGGGAACCCAAAATTCCCGTATCCATTCAGTCGTTGGTGGACAGCATTCGCAATGGGTTATCCAACGGGTCGGACCCGAACGGGTGGAAGACGGTAGATTGGCGTGGGTCTAAATCGTCTTCGAAACCTCCTTCCTTTGCTGGAAATCGGTCCCATGGTGGATTTCGTGCCCGTCCAGAGACGCTTCAAAGTATCCCCCTTAGCCAACCCCCTAAACCGGCGGAATCGGAATCTCGTCGCACCGTTTGGCAGGAATCGTCGGATGGTTTCCGTCATCCTCATCAAAAATACGTTAGCAAGTTCAAGAAAACATCTGGGAAAGTGGAAGATACGATTCTCAATACCATTCTCTTGGGAAAACTAAATAAGTTTAGTCAACCCAATTATAATGAAATCAAGGAGTTTATCACGCACATTATTGATAGTGGTCAGACGGAAATGATTAAGTGCTTCATGAAGCTCGTCTTTGAAAAAGCAGCAAGCGAGGAGGTATTTTGCCCACTCTATGCCAAACTTCTCAGCGAACTCAGCACGGGATACCCCGTTCTTCTCACTGAAATGGCAAATTTGTACACACAATACATGGAAATCTTTGAAGAAGTACAGGAAGAGGATACCGAGACCTATAACGATATGTGCAAGCGTAATGTGGAGAAGAAGTATCGCCGCGGATATTCGCAATTTCTGGCGGAACTCATCAAGCACGGGGTGGTGGATACCGATACCTTCATGAAAATCATTACCAAAATCATCCAGCAAGTGGAGCTCAATTTGACCAACAAGGATTCGGTAAAGCTGAACGAGGAGTTTGCCGATTGCTTTATGAAAATCATGAAGGCGATTCGGACCGATGTCGTAGAGGAAGAGGATGGTAACATTCATGTGATTCGTGGGGTACTTAAGGAACTCGCGGCGAGAATTCAACCCCTTTCGATTCGTCAACCCGAGTGTATCGGTCTTAGCAATAAAGCTCGATTTACATTCTTAGATATCTATGAAAACATTCAAAAAATAGCATAAGAATAGGAAATGGCAAAGAAACGGAACGCTACGGTATGGATACCGAAAACCAAGCGGGCGATGCAGCAAGCACGCCGCTCTACCGTAAAGCGTGTTACGTTTTTATTGTCAAAGGCATCGCGCCGTGTGCGCAAGGTTCCTGGGTTCGTGGATAAGAAAATCGCACAATCCCTTCGCGCGATAACACGTCGACGATAAATTTGATATCAACGTCTGTCATGATGTAATGTACCTTCCAAGCGTATTTTACACCATGGCAAAATCAAGTATGCTAAATAGAATGCCCCGCGGAGATAATTCCAGCAAAGGGCGTAAGAAGAAACGTAGTATGGACGATGATGGCAGCGATAGCGATAGTAGCGTAGACGAGAACGGCAATCTTCGCAATTTGATTGAGTATGGTTCAGAATCGGAGGATGAGGATTATGAGCCGCGCCCTGTGCGAAAGGCAGCTGTGGTAGCTCGTAAACGTATTGACAAAATCGTGAGACGTCAGAAGACCCATTCCCCAGAGGTGCGACGCAAGCCGTCTCCCCCCACACCTCCACGTAAAAACGAAGAGGATGATGTTGAATCCATTGATGTGGAGGAAGAGGAAGAAGAAGAAGAGGAGGAAGAAGAGGATGAATACGAAGAGGAAGATGAAGAAGAGGAGGAAGAAGAAAAGGGAAAACTCAAAAATGCATTGCGTGATATGATTACATGTCGTATCTTTGGATTGGATGGTTCAATGGGTGGACCCAAACAATACAATTTGAAAAAAGAACCTGCGCGCGTACAGACTTTTGTGAAACTTCTTACCACTCCGATGGAAGACAATAGCATTGACTCGCAAATCACACAGTTCAAGGGGCTAAGCGAAGAAAAACAGAAAGAGTTGATTATGGCATTGGAGAATCGTCCCACGGCCACCAACAGTGGGTTCAATCTCATGCTCAGCATCCTAACCATGAAGGTTCCGAAAGAGATTCAGGCAACGATTTTGGCCAAATACAATAGTCTTCAGAGTCTGGATGCGTCCAGCAATGAATATTTCAAGCTCCGTGCCTGGCTCGACAAGGTCGTTAGTATCCCCTTCGGAGTCTACAAAGATATCCCTGTGCGTCTGGAGGATGGTCCCGAGAAATGCGGCGATTTCATGCGACAAGCCAAGAAGTATCTGGATGAATCGGTGTATGGTCAGGACGAATCCAAACTCCAGGTTATGCAGTTCATTTCTAGCAAAATCGCCAATCCACAAAGCCGTGGGCTTTGTCTTCTTCTTATCGGCCCCCCTGGTGTAGGAAAGACTACCATTATTAAGAATGGAATTGCAAAGGCTCTTGACTGGCCCTTCCAATTCATCTCGCTTGGAGGTGATTCGGATGCGAGTACCTATACCGGTCATCAGCTCGTATATGAGTCGTCGCACTGTGGTAAGATTGTAAACTCCTTGGTGGCGTCAAAGTCCATGAGCACAGTTCTTATGTTTGATGAAGTTGACAAGATTTCTCAGACGCCAAAGGGAGAGGAAATCATGAATCTGCTGATTCACTTGACGGACCCTGTACAAAATGGCGAGTTTGAGGACAAGTATCTCTCAGGTGTACCGATTGATTTGAGCAAGGTAATGTTCGTATTCAGCGCCAATGACATTACCAAGATTGACCGTGTTCTTCTGGACCGTATGCTCGTCATTGATTTGAAGGGTTATGACCTTAAACAAAAGACGGTGATTGCAGAACAGTACTTGCTGCCGACGGCCTTGAAGGAAGTGAATCTGATGGAAAAGGTGGCGATTTCTAAGGATATTCTTACAAAAGTGATTGAGGAGCACGCAAAGGAGGAAATGGGTGTGCGCGAACTCAAACGGTGCATTGAGCAAATCACCCAGAAAATCAATATGCTGCGCATGTACAATTCGCCTGACCTGCCGTTTCACATCAAGGACTTCTCGTTGCCGTTCATTGTGAAGAAGGAGCATGTACCGCTGTTCATTAAGAAAAAGGATAACTCGGACCCTCTTCCACATGGTATGTACCTATAGGAGGACGCTGCGACCTTCGTACACCCCTCTACCAATATATCTTTAGATATACTCTATTATTTTTGTTACATATATCGTGTTATAGCAGTGGAGGGGTATGGGGTAAAAGAAAATCGAAGATTTCTACCAGTAACCTATCTCCAATATATCGGTGCAGGGGTGTGGGGAGGTAGCCGACGAAGTCGGCGTAACGTCCCCACTTAGGAGCGCAAAATATACCGAAATAGATTTGTCCGAAATCCATTAAAATTGGACCCCGCGGCTACTGTGTATGCCCCCATATTCTCCGAATAGACCCACTCACCCGTCGCCAACTCAGGCAGCATCACATCCTCCGAAATCATATCAATGGAATCGCATGTCGGACCAAAGAGTCGGCTTCTAAACTGCTTTTCATTCCGCTCATTAAATGGCAGAATGGTCGGCTTTTCGTGGTCAAACATGATGCAATTAAACGACCCGTAAATCCCATCGTTCAGGTAATACACGATGGTTTTTTCGTCTTTCTCCATTAGAATCTTCTTTCCAATCACATTCATCACGAGTGTATGGGTTCGCTGGGCAAAATAACGGCCTGGTTCCGCGATGAACTCTATGTTTTCTTCTTCAGGAAAGAACTCCTCAATTCCTTCCTTGATTTTCCCTGTAATATCCACGAACTTGACGCCTTGTGCGTCCACTCCGCGAAACCCGCCACCAATGTCAATCAATGTCGTCTCAATATCCAGCTCGGCAGCCATATCAACCGCTTTACGAACCGTTCGCAGGGCTTCAAAATAGGTATCTTCTGATGAGCAGTTGCTTCCCACGTGAAAACTGAATCCAACAACATTGAGTTTCAGCGTTTTCGCAATGACGAGAAGTTCCTGGACTTGCTCTAGGCGACACCCGAATTTTTTGTTGAATTGACACACACTTTTGCTGTCGTCCACCGCCAGACGCAGAATTAGCTTTGCGTAGGGATGGAACAGCTTCACTTTGTATAGCTCCTCTTCGGAATCAAACGTCATCAGGTCCACATCATTTGCACGCGCATAGCGAATTTGGGAGGACATCTTACACGGGTTGGCAAACACAATGCGCGTCGGGTCTTTTGTGATTTCAATTACGGTTTTGATTTCGGCTTCGCTTGCACAGTCAAAATTCACACCAAGGGAGGCAAGGGCTTCCAGCATGACCGGGTTCGGATTGCATTTAATAGCATAATAGGGTTTCACCATGGGAAGCAGCGTTTTCCACTGTGTGACCGCATGTACGAGTTCACCAAGGTCTACTACATAAAAGGCTTGCTCACTGCGATTGTCTTCTAGAAAATCGTTGATGATATCATACATGTCTACGTCGCTACCATAGAGCGTTACGCCGTGTTTTTGAAGGAGGGCGTTATCAAGTGTTTGAGGATATTCCATCTTGTGCTGATTGGGCCTCATCTCTTTAGACCTCGGATTCGTTTGCGGGTCTTTTTCGGTTTGGAACGACGTTTTCTGGTTCCGCCTGCAACAACTGGTGTTTTGTTTGCAAAATATTGTTTGCTGCCGATTCCAAATGGTCCTAATGTAAGCCCTGTTTGCTCTCCTGCTTTGCCAACGGTGATGGTAATAGGCTTTCCATTTTGTTGCATGGTGACAACAAGCTGTTTTCCTGGAGATGGTGTGGCAGGGAGTGTAGCGTTCGCCACAGGTGTCTTGCTTGCGGCTTCGATTCTCTCTTTAAATACACCTTCAAGTTGTGGCTTCATCATGTTTACTTCATTTACCGTTATCTTGTTAGATTTCAAGCCCTTATTTATCATATCAATGATACTCGCATACATTCCTTTCAACAATGATACATCTGCGCCTTCAGAATCCTTCTTGAAATCCTCCACAATTCCCTTCCATGATATGGTACTCGTTCTTCCTGAAGCCTTAACGATTTCTGTCGCCTTTTTTTGGATGGATTCTATGTCAATGAGTTCTTGTTTATATGTCTGCTTTCCACCAACCATGTACTGAACTGGCGTAAAATGAGTGTGATTTCCATTAATGACAATATATTCTGTACTATCTAGACCCTTACATACAATCATGTATCTTTCTTCAGGTTTATCTGAATTCACAATCAGAACAATTGTAATCTTAAACAGTGATGCCAACTTGTCCGCTTCATCGTCTGATAGAAAGTTTTTGCCTTTTAGAACGGGTGCATATGCTTTAAAAATAGTAAATTCGGGCAAAATCTTACGACGGAACACATCCGCAATGAATACACGCTTCCATTCTGGATAGGTACGAAAACTATCACACATTGCCGTTAAAAAAGAATGAATTAAGCAATCATTGTTCCGCCCTGATGCGGTCATGGGTTGACCGCCTTTTATTCCCTCTCCGAATGCTTCATGGATGGCGGGTCCTGTTTCTGTGATAAGGGAAGTGGCTGTTTTATCGAGTTCCGAACCGTCTATCATGGTTGAAATCTCATTGATTCTCTCGCACAGTTTTTCAGAAGATTCGAAATTGGATGTAGTATTGCTAATGTCAGTCCATGCCTTGTCCCTCTTAGCAAGTGCATCTTGTTCTATTTTGTTTGCTGCCGCAATAGCAGCTTCTATCTCATTATTCTCTGCCTTATTCTCCATAGCAGCAATTAGCTTATTGATTTCAGCCATGTCACCAGGCTGAGACATCCCTATTTCATACCCGCATTTTATTTATGATAAGCAGAATGACCTTCGAAGACCGCTTTCAAGGTGTATGGGCCGCCCCTTATCTCAAGACCCTCCTCTTTTACGTATCCATGATTCTTCTCATTATCGGAGCACTCAACTGGCTCGTTCTTGGCCTATTCCAGGTCAATGCCTTAGAGAACACGTTTGGTGAGCGCATTGCATCCTTTTTGTATCTCCTCGTCGGAATCAGTGCCTTTGTCGTCATGTTCAATCGGGATACCTACTTGCCATTCCTTGGACCTACGCTCGCTCCTTGCTCTGTCCTGCAGAACCGTGAACCCCCGGGTGCCACTCAGACCATTAAGGTACATGTCACCCCCAACACCAAGGTTATCTATTGGGCCGCCGAGCCCGCCAATGAGGCCCTTAAAACGGTCCACGCTTGGAACGAGGCGTACGCATCCTATGAAAATGCAGGTGTGACAACATCCAATGGAGAGGGCATCGCGGTACTGAAGGTTCGCGCCCCACAGTCGTACAAGGTTCCGTTCATGGGTAAACTTGACTCACACGTTCACTACCGTGTATGTGGAGAGTCGGGTTTCATGGGACGCGTTCAGACTACGTTTTTGAAGGCGGATGGTGCGGAAGGATTTGAATACAATGAAACTGATAAGAACTATACGAAGATGAATCTGGCCGATACTGCAGCAAGCCTATAAGGCTGAAAAGCCTATAAGGCTGAAAAGCTCTACATTTTTTTGAAAAAGAAGATATAATTGGATGCAGAAAACTGCGGTCTCGCCATTATTTGCGCCTTCTCATCATCCATCCACCACCACTCTTGTGTAATAGGGTGCTTGAACTGTGCAGTATAATGACCTCCCATGTGCGACCCGTGATGGTCCGAAACACCCCTCAATTCATAATTCCATGCATTCTTTGCCTCCACTTCAGGTGCAAAGTATTCATGAAACGACAGTGTATCCCCTTGATATGGACAGGGTGTCATGTTCTTGTGGCCACTCGGCTGAAATCGGCGCAACGTAATGAATAGATTCGCAGGAAGTCGCCATAAATGCGTCTGTAAAGTGGCCTTATGACGTCCCTTGCATGCATCGCAAGCATATCCTTCAATCTCCGATTGCTCATTGACCTCCTTACGAATCCATTCTTGAAATGTCTGGCCATCACAAGGAACCTTTAAAGAATTAAACACTTCCCATTGATACGTGTTATTCTGGCAATTGGTACAATGGACCGTTTTGCGCGTCATTCCGAAAAATAGCTCCACTATCTTGCTTTGATTCTTGGACTCAAACCGATTCCATCCATTCTCCGCGAGAATCTGCATACGCACCGTGGGTGTGGCATCCGCAGGAATGGTGCGGTCGGTGTACTCTCGGTTCGTCTTCAATGCCTCGTGGAAATGGTCCAACAGATAGACCAAGTATTCATGGCTGTCATTGGGAACCGGCATACCAAACGATTCATAGAGCGTTCCTTTCACGGCTTTGCAGACTTCGGAAATGAATCCTAAAGGACGAACATACGCTGGCCGATACGCGGACCACAGCGATTTCAAAATATCCTGATAGGCCAATAAGATTCGTTTGTCCGCATTGTCTTCTGGTATGGCTGCAAGTTGCTCTGCGAACGGTGTAGTCAGGGAAAATACGTTCCATTCGGAGCAGGCACGGAGGAGCTGAATCGTAGAGTTACAATAACATGTATTTCCCATATTCTGAATACCAACGACACCTTTCATACGTGCGTCCCGATCTGCCGGTTGCGCCATTCTAAAAAATTGAACGTGTGATGGGCTTAAGTCACCATTACCCCATCATGTCCAATCCCTATTCCGTTGGTCTATTGAATGACCTGCACCGTTACTTCCCTGACCTCCTCTATCGTCCCCAACGCTTCCAGAATGTATCCGATGTCCTCACATATATCATTGGTGTAGCGAATGTGAACCCATATCAACAGGCTCGTGGACAATATGAACACGCCCAACGAGAGCAAAAGGAAGAAGAACATGAATCCGTGGATGCGATATTTCGTGCATTGTATGGCTCAGTGCCGAATCCACCCGTGCGTTCCGTAGGAATCGGTGGAAGCCATCCTGTGGGAATTGGCGGAACCTCCTCTTATCGCAGCTCCTTTGGGACTTCCCGTCGGATGAATGTGATTCCGATTCAATCAAACAACTCTGCGGCTAGCCTCCTTAGCACATTTATCAGCGGAGTAATGGGAGAGCCTATTGCACCGAATCTACAATCCTTTCTGGACCAACCGGTCATCATTCATCCGACGGAGCAGCAATTGCAGGAGGCAACATCACTTACTACAGCGCGGCGAACACAAAATGATGCCTGTGCGATTTGCCAGGATATGATTGAGGAGGGGCAAACGATGCGAATCCTCAATTATTGTACTCATTCGTTTCATCAAGAATGCATTGATACATGGCTGGGAAGTCATGTGACGTGCCCGACATGCCGTCATGATATCCGCGAATTATAAAACCTGTTACATCACACTCCGCTCATGGGATTACATTACACTCAGTTCACTTGTCGGCTGAGTGGGATTACATCACACTCAGCTCACTCAAATCCTCAGGAAGCTCGTGAATGACTGTTGAATAATGCGACTCAATCTCCTTAATCGCCGCCATCTCTTCTGTGCAGACCAGGTTGATGGCGCTTCCTTTTTTTCCATAACGGCCTGAACGACCGATACGATGAACATAATTCTCGCGTTGAATCGGCATCTCATAATTAATAACCAAAGACACCTGCTGCACATCGATACCGCGCGCCAGCAAATCGGTGCTAATCAACACACGCGTCAGACCTGAGCGGAAATCCTCCATTCGTTTCTTGCGCTCTGCCACATCCATCTCACCGTGAATAAACTCCAACGTAAATCCATGCGTAGATAGCTGCTTCGCCAGCCACTCCGCCTTTTGACGCTTATTCACGTAGATGAGTGCCTGATTCACCGTAATCTGCTGGTACAAATCCAGAAGAACCGGCAGCTTCCAGTCCTCTCGCTCTAAATTCACATAGTACTGCTTAATACCCTCCAGTGTTACCTCATCTTGTGGCAATAAGATACGGACAGGATTGCTCAGGTAATTCTCCGCAATCTCCAGGACATTCTTCGGCATAGTTGCGCTAAACAGTGCCAATGATGTAGTATTGGGGAACTTGCTATTGAGAATGGCACGAATCTGGTCTGCAAACAGTTCTTCCAACATCTGGTCCGCCTCATCCAAAATAACATAACGAATATTATCTGTGCTGAGCTCACCACGGCAGATAAGGTCAAAAATGCGACCAGGCGTGCCTACAATAAACTGAGCTCCGCTTTTCAATACGGTAATATCATTGCGAATTTGGTTACCACCTGTAGCAGACAATACCTTCAAATTCATGTACGAACCAATGGCACGCGCGACCTTCTCTGTCTGCTGCGACAACTCGCGTGTTGGGCAAATTACCAGTACCTGCGGAACTTTCAAGCTCGCATCTACCGCCGAAAGAGCACCAATGGTAAAAGCACCTGTCTTTCCTGTACCTGACTGTGACTGTGCAAGAATGTCTTTGCGTTGACTCATCGGAACAATGGCCCACTTCTGAATTCGCGAGGGTTGCTCAAATCCATAGGTGTATACACCGCGAATGAGAGTATCATCTAGACCCATTTCATCGAATGTCTCATATGCCTTTAGCTCTTCTGTCTCTTCTGTCATTTCTGAAGAGAGAATCCTGTTAAATCTTTATGCTCCGAAATGCATAAAATTGATATCGTTAAAATTGGAACATACGGGTAGAAATGGCCGACGAAGGAGACGATGGAGAGTATGAGGATGTGGTGGAGATGGAGGAAGAGTTTCTTGAGACAGAACTACCAGAAGACATTGCATCCGAGGTTGCGCCTGAGTTGAAAAAGCTATACCAGCAGCATCCCGAGTGTTTACTAGATTATGTTGAACAAGTTGCTCCGAAAATTTCTCTACAAGTCGTCCCTCCTGGAGGCTCTAAGGTGGATGTCCATCATAGAACCTATCCCTTTCTAACGGTGTATGAACGTACGAAAATCATTGGTCTTCGTGCCAATCAAATTAGCAAGGGCTCTGTCCCCTTTATTGCCGTACCCTCTCATGTGACCGATGTGCGTGAGATTGCTCGCATGGAGCTTGAGCAGAAACGGATTCCCTATTTGGTTAAAAGACCGCTTCCGAACGGGACCTTTGAATACTGGAGATTATCAGACCTTCTCTTGCTATAATCTTCTCCGCGGACATTGGTTCAACCTTTCGTTCGCTTGCCGCCCTCCGTCGTTTGCACGCTTTCATATATAAATTCCGATATTCTTGTTGATGGAGAATGGACAAGGAGATGGGTATGTTTTTTAATTCGACGGAGGGCCGCATCCTTATTTAGATTTCATAAAATTTGAAATCACGTTTGGACCAAAAGAGGAAGCAGACATGGCAGAGCAGGATTGGACACCCGTTGTTCTTCGTCGTCGTATCACAGCAAAGGAAGCAGAGAAAAATGGTGGAACCGTCGCACAGACACGTGATGCTGGTTCGGAGGAACGCATTCGCCTCGCCAAGCTCGAGAGTTCAGATGATGTGACTGCGCCTAAAAAACGCGTGCATCCCGAGTCTATTCAAGCCCTCATTCGCAAACGACTGGAACTCGGACTCACACAAGAGCAAGCCGACCAAAAGTGTTCGTTCTCCAAACATACCTTCAAGAATCTAGAGTCGCATCGGGCACTCCCAACTGCCGCTCAACAATCTATGTTGCAGCGCTCTCCTTTTGGTATTCAGCTTAAAATCGCACAGAGTACGTAACGATAGTCATGCTTTCTCTCAGCTTCCTTTCCTATGTCCAGAGAACCTCGAACCTATGCATTCACCGATTGGGGGAGCAACGGTTGTCTCCCAAGCTTTACTTTCCTCATGTTCGAACGGTAACACTCATCCAGTGCCAGCCAAAGGGTATTTCGCGTATCCTAACACCCGACATTTTCCCGAATCTGAAGGCGGTCCATTACCTATCGGCACACCCAGGTCAAACCGATATTTATAAACGATTCTCTTCCACTGTTCAGTGGCTTTTTCCTAACGGTCAGTATCTTTTTTATAAATGCATGGTGGAAGAGGGGCGAGGGCGGATTGAAAATCGTTTGATTCGTACTTATATTCATCACTATCGGAAGACGGAAGGAAGTGCTAGACTTCAAATCAATATACCAGACTATGGTGTACAGTATGGTCATGTCTATCGGTCCCAGCTGCATCATTATCTCCAAAATCAACATCTCGTACTTACATCAGAATATGATATTGATACGACTCCTATTTCTAGCATAAACCCGTTTGACCATCATACACATTTTGATTGCGGAGACGCTTCCCACTCTCTTCATGAGTTTATGCAGAAAAGAATGGAGCGCGAGTTTTTTGACGCTCTAATGCAAGATGATAAGAGATATTAACCATCATTCTGCCTAAAGAACCCTATATGTATCCGTATATGACTATCCGAATTTTTTATGGTATAAAAGATAGACGTCTCAATGTTACCGAAATATGTATGAACCAACTTAATCATAATGATGTGATTACCATTCCCATGGGAGATGATAAACGCGCTCTCTTATTTAGCGACCCATTGATTGGAATCGAGAAGAAGATATTTATTGTGATTCATCGGACGGAATACGATTATGGTCAATCCCATTTGATTCACATTGACCTTTCCACCTTAACCATTCATACGAAATGCGATAGTGAAGTCAATCGTATATTGGAAGCTATTCATAATAATATTACATTGTCATATGGAAGCTTACAGGAGGAGCTACCAGAACAGAAAATGGCGATTCAATATTTGACGGGAAACGAAAAAGTGCTAGAAATTGGCAGTAATATTGGACGTAATTCGCTTGTTATTGCATCCATCGTGAATCAATCGTCATTTGTCACCATGGAGTGCGACGCGAATACGGTGAAGCAATTGGAAGAAAATCGTAATCAAAACAATTTTACGTTTCATATTGAACCATCTGCATTATCCAAACGAAAGTTGATTCAAAAGGCATGGGATACCAAACCAAGTGACGAGTTAGAAGATGGATATACACGTGTAAACACCATTACATGGGATGAACTAACATCCAAGTATTCGATTGAGTTTGATACATTGGTATTGGATTGTGAGGGTGCATTTTATTATATTTTGATGGATATGCCTGAGATTCTGCAGAACATCAAGCTCATCATCATGGAAAATGATTATCATGATACTTCACATAAAAAATACGTGGATGCTATGCTGCGACAATATGGATTTGAAAATATGTATAAAGAAGCGGGCGGATGGGGGTGTTGTTTTGATTGCTTTTTTGAAGTATGGAAGAAGGTCTAACCACCCTGACGCCATTCCTTACCGCAGTTCAAACAGGTGATAAAGATGGTCATTGGCTCATCCGCAGAGCGTGTCTGTAACTCATAGTAGGTGCACTCTCTCTTCTGGCACCGACGACACTTGAATTGGTCCGTTGCACGGCTCTTGTTTCCTTCCAAAATCTTTTGTTCACGCTGTAAGAGTTTATCTTTGAGCGCGAACCACTTCTCAGGAAACATTTCATAGGATGTTAAGAATGGAACTTCATAGAGTGTTAGCTCGCCCTCCTTAATACGTGAAAGAAGACGCGGATTTCCTACAGGGCTCTGTGGATGCAAATTGCTGATGACCGAGCGCACGATTTGACGATACAATTCACAGAATGCAGGCACGTTCCAGTTTCGGGCGATATATTGCTTCTGAGCCGTTTGAAAAGTGGCTTCAAAGATACCCGTTTCAAGAGACCGTGTATCCTCCTTTGAGAAATCAGATTCAAGAAAGGAAAGCGCTCGAAAGCATTTGGTTCTGATTCCATGGGATTCTGCTGGTGTATCGCGTGCAATCTCTTCTTTCAAGGCAGCGGTATCTACCTTTGGTGCAACAGGTGCACGACGACGCTTGACAACTACGGGAACCTCTTCCACTTCTTCTTCTTCCTTATCGGGTATCAGCTCCTTTTCTGAATCGCTCTCTTCAAAATCATCCTTCACGGAACCCTCCGATACTACATCCTCTTCTTCCTCTTCTTCCTCTTCTTCCTCCTCGCCGTTGAGAAATGCATTCCATTGGTCTACAATCAGAGGAATGGGGTTCTCCCAAGAACGATTCAAGGAAGCCAATACGAGAATATCGCCATATAGAACGGTTTCGGAATGAGGCTCAGGAAGCTCAAACTTGTTCTCCGTTCCTTTCTTCCCTTTTTTGTATCCGAAGAGGAAGAATACCTTATTATCATAGGCATAATCCGCTACCATTTCGGGCTCTTCCTTTTTTTTCATATATTTCTGAATGATGTCCATGGTGCAGGCCCCATCGGGGCCTAGTATCATATTCGCCTTTCTCGTTTCTCCCTTTGTGGTTATCACAATCGTAGTGAGCGAAGTCATGGAAGTATGTTCTTTCTTCATACGCCTGGCTGGCATCAAATTTATCAGCATCTGATGATGAAATCGTCATCCAATTTTCACGAGACCAAAAAGAGCGAAATGAACTCCTCCTATTTGTACTTGGCTGGTATCCTGGTCATCGGGTTTGTGCTATACTACGTCGTTCTTCGTGAAAAGATATTTGAGATTCCTGATACATTTCTTCCTGACATTGCGGCTCCGCCGGCGCCATCTGCCATTGAAGTCCGTCAGGCCCCTCTTTATCCTCCGAGAGATGTCGCACCTTCCGGTCCGAATGCTCCGAGCCAGGCTCCGCCAACGGAAGCTCATGAGGGCGGACATGCAGGGGACGCTACGCTTCCCCTGGACTCACGCCATAGAGGCGGGCATGCAGGGGATGCTACGCTTCCCCTGGACCCCTATCGCGAACATCAAGAAAGCTCAGATATCCCCGAAACTCTCCGTCATCCCGAGCGCTCCTTCCGGGCTCCTCCCGTTAATGACCAAACATCCCTTGCGGTTTCATCTGGAATCGCTAGCCATACTAATCATGTATCCTCTGACCATTCTCAACAGTTTCAGACGGAAACGATATCAGGAGGTGGTGAGTTTATGCCAGGCATTTTTGCAAACGATTCATTCCATGATGCCAGCTTCTCTGCGTTTTAGACCTGAATCTAAAGCTCACCCACACAAGTTGTATAGATATGAGCAAATCCATTCATAGCACTGAAATCCACACGGAAAAGCCCAAGCTGCCACGATTCCGTCGCCTAGATAATGAACATATCTCGGCCATTGAATCCTTGTTTCGCGCCTATCCTTTTTTGAGCCAACGTGTGGAAATCCACATGCCGTTTTCACGTGCTGAACCTACCTTTCGCTCAGGTACCGTCTGGTTATGGCCCAAGTTTGATAAACGCCCTGTGGGATATCTCATTTTTATGGCAGGATTCGCGCCATGCATTTGGTATCCTGAACGCCAGGAGGGTATGACGTTTCGCTGGCTTCTCCCACCCACCTTTTGTCAATCTGGCCCCACTGTATGTCTGGCGAACATTTTGGCAGGCGAATCCATTCTCCAAATAGAAGATATTGTGGTAGACGAAGGAAAGGACCTTTGGTCCACTCAAGTATTCTCCAAGCGCTGGGAAGCACTTCGTGGGCTCTGGGAGCGTCTTCCTCCTGACCAACCCCTTCTTGCCTTTCATCCGCAGATTGTCAAACCCATTGCCTTACATGACTGGAACTTACATTACAATTCAGCAATTTATTGGATTATTCAACCCGACCATGTTCGCCAACCTCGGTGGTATTGGAAAGATGTTGTCACGGTTTCCTCTCATCGTCCTGTTGAGTTTATTGCACCCGTTCTCAAGCGAAACAAGGATATTCTTAGCACATTATGCGCATATTGTACCCCATACACGAAGTCTTCCCTCCCTGATACCTATTCTTTGCTTTCTCAGGAGAATACCAATCTCGGATTCGCATCCATTCCTACTATCGGACTTTCTATGGAACTACGAAAGCTCTTTTCAGAGGGTACAGGAGGCATACCGGTGGAAGTATCATGGAACCCGTCCTTTCAAAAGTATCAGATTATTCGTATCATGCCTGAGGGAACCGCCATTAGTAATGCGTCCTTTTTCCATCATCTAGAATAGAATGCCACGCAAGACACCTCGTCGCAAATCAACTCGCCGTGTTCGTGGCGGCGGATACTCGGTGAATCCGATGCAATTCGTTTCAGTGGGTCATCCGATTTATCAACAATATCCTGGAGCGGGCAAGGACTGCGCACCCGGTATGAGCGGCGGAGCACGCGGAGCCAAGCGTTCACGTCGTGTACGTCGCTCTTCCAAGCGTTCACGTCGTTCTCTTCGTACACGCGGCGGATATCAATTGGAGGTTGCGCCATTTTCCACAGAGGTCATTACACAGGCTCCTCCCACGCCACAGGCTCCTCAAAAAGGCGGACGTTATGAGATTCAACCAGGATTTCTTTTGGATGGCGGTCGTGACATCGGTGCATCATCCTATGGACCGGTTTCGTCTATTGCCTGCGAGCGCGGATATGCCAATTCGCTCAATATGCATGGAGGTGCTTCTCTGGGCGGTGCAGACCTCGCCTATCATGCCCCCACTGCAGGACATGCCCCTCGTTTTGAGAGCCATCCTGGAGCAGTAGGTGGTCTCATGATTAATGTTCCCTATGACGCCCGCGCCATGAATCCCGCATGCACGACAACCGGCGGTAAACGCCGGTACA
>Ga0214921_10000794_pt1 | contig 56216 bp, 50 predicted proteins | sample LL1505_MetaG_FD_177992 | JGI IMG/M metagenome (GOLD analysis project Ga0214921, IMG submission 177992) | Freshwater microbial communities from Lake Lanier, Atlanta, Georgia, United States - LL-1505 | ecosystem: Environmental > Aquatic > Freshwater > Lake | place: USA: Georgia | collected... | reverse complement strand
TATCGTGTTTTTGTGCAAGGTCAGCATGAACATAATAAACTTTATCTGGATCTGGTTTAAAGCCAGGATCAAATCTTCTATGACTATCCACAGGATTTCTTAAGGTCATACATCTTTCTAACTTATCCTTTTGCTTAAAGAATGCATCAGATGAATATGTTGGGGTACAAAGGAAGCGCATCATTGCATCTCCCATATCTTTAAAGAAAGACATTTTAAAATCTTCAATACTTCTAGTAGGATTTACTTCCCATGTAGGTCTTTTAAGTGCATAAACTCTTGGTATTTTATATGAAATAATTTGATCTTCTTCCCATACAATTTCAAGTTGATTATCTGGATTATCCTCTGGTAGGTCAGGGTTAATAATATAAGTATGTCTGCGTTCTATTACTTCTTTGTCCATGATTACATCATCATACCGCTTTGAAATAAAGTCACCCTGATAACGTGGGAATGAAAGAAGAACAACCTTTCCAAGGTCTGGGAAACGAGAGTCTACAGTACCACTAAATGCTTTGTAGATATTTTCAGCAGTCTTGCCTTGATCATTTCCTGTTCCAACCTCAGATGCAAAGCCAGAGATTTCATCAAGAACTGCCATAAGCAAGTTCAAACCTTCATGTGATTCACGCTCTGAGTGACCAGAGTAAACAGTTATTGCTTTGTCAAATTCAATTGAGTCAGCCTTTGGATTATATTTTCCAGCAAACCATGGAGATTTCTCAATTTTAGTTTTAAATCCTTTAAAGAAAACGTTCTTAGCCTGTTGAGCGTTTACTGCAACGTTAATAATATCTATTGCATCACCGCTTGGCTTGCCAAAATATTTTGCAGGGTCTTTAAGACATAACAACTTATAAACAACATAGGCACATGCAACAGTAGAAACAAAGTCTTTTCCACTGCCTTTTCCTAATTGAAGAATAATTTCATTTTTGGTGTACTTATTATAATATTTTTCTCCATCAATACTACCCATTAATTCTTGTAGGTCTTCTTTTTTATATATCTGGCTCATTGCTTCCACAATGTCATATTGGATTACAGATAAAGGTGGTTGTCCTAAAAAGTCTGGAGATTCAACAAATGTCTTTGCATCTACTGGTGTTTCATCAAAATTATTTTCCTTTAATACTTCAAGGAAATCATTGAACATTGTGGACAACTGTAATCACTTCTCCTTCTTTTGCAACTGCTGAAAGCCTTTGCATAATAAGGTCACGTACTTCAGGATGAGAGGAAGCAATATCTCTTAAAATACCAACAAGTATTTCTTGTCTCTTTTCAATTGCAACAATCTCTTCAGCCAACTCTTTATTTTCAAGAAGTCCAGCCTTTTGTAGCATGTCAATTCTACGTGCTTCAATATCCATTACTAACTTAATTGCAGTAGTCTTTGCTGTAAGATTAGCAGTTGTATTTGCATCTTCAATAACTTCATATGCCTGAGTAATTAGTTTGCTATAGTGTGCATCAGCAGATGCTAATGCTTCTTTTGCTCTTGCACGAATAGCATCATTAGCAGATGCCATGACTTTCCACTCATTAAGAAGTTCAACAACTTTTGTTCGTGGCATTGTAAGATGCTTTGCAATTTTGGTAGGATCATTGCCCTTTAAATATTCTTCTACTACACGATTAACCTCGTCAAGGTGTTTTACTAATTCAACTTCAGTTGACATTATATTTTCCTTCTAGTCGGTTAATTTCATCTTTAATATAAAAGATTGCTTTTTCAAGGTCTTGAATAGTCTTTGACTCATCCTTTATACCTGCTCTCCACAAATATTTAAAAGCATTCCCAATATTAAAATTACGATGACGAGTAATTTCTAAACATTCTACTCCAGAAGGATCTGTTGTATAGTGTGAAGGATGATTTACTTGATCTACTGTAATATTTAGATTATCACTCATAGTTTTCCTCTTCATCATCTTCCCAGTCAAATGCTTCTGGGATACCACGCAGTGCTGTTATTACATATGTAAATCCAACAGCACTAGCAACGCCTAGCCCTATAATAATTTTCTGCAGTTTACTCATCTTCTTGACTTCCTTAGTCCAAATTTAGCAAGGTAAACATAGATAGTTTCTACGCTTGCCCCACATTCCTTAGCAATCTCTTCTGGTGACTTCTTATCAATAAGAAACCTTTTCTTGAGCCATACTTCTGATGTATACAGTTTACCAGCCATGATGTTATTTGTCAACTCCAATAGCCTTATCCCAGTTATGAATAGCCCAATGGCCAATACCTGCAGCATCTGCAACATCATAATCTTCTATTTTTTTATCATAAACAATGTCTAATAACTTAGTTGTTCTTTTCTTTCTAAAGTCACGCTCATAGGTTTTATACCAGGATAACGACTTTCCAGGATTTGCAACCCTTACTTGCAGTTGTTCTTCTTTAGATAGTTTCTTATTACCTAGGTAGTTTTGCCACGTTATTGGTGATACCTTGCCTACCGTCCTAATACCGCACATTGCAGCAGCCCCAAGAAGTGCTCCTTGAACTAGCGCTAGATCGGCAGCAGTCTTTGGGCTATTCATAAAAACAGTATGCTCAATAACAATTGCATCAACATTAATAAAATGATTAAAGAATGATCTAGTTTTAATTGCAGCATCTCCAACCTTTTCATAAATATCTTTACCTTCAAAGTTGATTTTTCCTACGCTATCAAGTTTTCCAGAAATATAGATAGCAAAAGCAAGACTATTGGTACTAGCGTCTATTGCACAAATTCTTTCTGGTTTAGTCTTGTTCATAATCAAAAAACCCCTTTACTTCTTTTAACATTTTTGCTACTGCTTTTTCACTAACATTGCAGTTAGAGCAAAATCCAGAGTCGTTGTAGATGGAGAGTTGAACACCGCACCCACCAAGACATCTTCTTAATTTGCCCAATCTTTTTTGTCTTTTTGTGACTTGATATCTTTCAGCAATCTTATCTTTTGTAGCAAGATCTCTACACTCTTGGCTGCAATAAATCTGATAACTTACTTTTGGTTTGAAGTGGTTTTCACATTCAAACCTATCACATCGTTTCACTCAATTCCTCCAGAGATGCAATTTTAATAACTCCCGCCTCTGCTTTATCGCAGTCTGACTTCAGTGGGCAGTTTTTGCAAATCTTTGCGTTTGCTCTATAATTTTTCATAGGAAGTTCTTTGTCTTCCCATGCCTTACGAACAACTCTCATCCATTCAAATGCTTGATCTATCCAGTTAATATAGTTTTCATTAATCTCAACTGGTATAGCAAGAAGTTCGTGATTGTTTTTATTTTCATAAACCAGAACACCCTTAGCCTTCTTAAGAACCTTCATATAAATAAGTAACTGGATTACGTGACCAGTCTTTGGCTTATTAGTTCTTTTTCTATATTCAAACACTGTTTCATTTGTTGTTTTTACTTCAACAACTACTTCTTCGTCTTGCCATTTGACTAAACCATCTACCTTGCCATAAATAGGAGGATCTGATTCACGCAAGTCAAACTCTGTATCGATAAGAATTCCAGAACCTGCGAAGGCTTTTCCAAGAATACGCTCATGTGAAATAATTCCATTAGTCATATTTGCTACATCATATGGAGTATTATTGTCTTCAAAGTTGGCTCCAGAAAATGCTAGATACCAATATCGTGGACACTCTCCATGACCATATGCAATTGTAGATGGACCAAATGTTTTCTTTGTTTGAAACTTTGTACCACGATCTGCTAGGTACCCATTTTGAATAGTCTCAACAAACTTTTCTGTCTCAAAAGTGTCGGTCTCCGTTGTAGGCTTAAGCATAATCTCTTTTAGTAAATTTTTTGTCATTACATTCCTTTGTTTATATAAGTATATCAGGTTAACGCATTATGTATTTAAGCGCTGAGACCAAATCGTTAATTGCTTCTGCTGCTGTGTAGTAAATGTTCTTCTTTGATCTGTCGCTTTTATCTACATTTGTTAACCAAGTAGCCTTAAATGACATTTTTGCTGCTATTGCCTGTAGCCGTACAATCTCTAGGCTTGCCACATGTGGCGGAATATCTGGCTTAATAATTAACTTAGCAATCATAGTCAAGGCAACGGTCAACTCTTCATCCTGCATATAGTCTGCAATTTCTGCTAAGCCATTTACCATATCAATTGTTGTCTGTCCTGATTCATTTTGCTGTGTCATTTTCATACCCTTCTGTTAATTGCTCTAGCATTTCTACTTCAATCACTGCAAGTCTTACTTTAGAATTACCATCACCAAGTATTAAAAATAATGCAGGATCATTGCCATTTCTTATTGCATCTGTTACTGCCTTTGCCCAAATATCTTTATTTACTGTAATTCCTTTTGGATACTCTTTAAAATCTACCGTAAAGTTTCTCCAAGTTGCATCACCCTTATGAGTGTTTCTTCCAGAGTTTTTGTGCTGCTTAGCACCAAGCCTTTTGCTTTCTCCTCTTTCACTCATTACCAAAATCCTTTTTCTTCTTTTTCTTAGCAACAAGTTCTACTCTAGATATGTGTTTGTTTGGACACATCCATGTCACATCTCCAGTTTCATGCCAAAATCTTCCTGCAAGAACATCTTTTTTACATTTTTGACAAATGAATTGCCCCTTAATGTGTATAAATTTTTCTTCAGCCATTTAGTAGTTTGCTCTTTAATGAATCTTGCAGATCAAGATCTTCTCTAACTCTATTAATAAAACCTTCTCTACCCTGAACCTTAGTGCCATCTTCAAGTTGGTACCATGCTCCAGTTCTTGTTACAAGGCCTGCTAGTTCTGCTGTATCAACAAGGTCGCCAATCTCATCAATACCAACATTGTCTCCTCTAAAATAAAAATCATACTCTCCATTTTGGAAACCAGGAGAAGTCTTAGAGAATTGTAGTTCCCATCTAACCTTGCGACCAATCTTTTCTTCGATTAACTTATCGCCAACATTAATCTTTCCCTTGATTGCCTGATTATCTGACTCTGAAGAAAATAGTTTAATGACTGTTGAAGAATAAAACTTTGTAGCCTGACCGCCAGTAGGCTGTTGACTGGTATACATTGCACTAATATTATTACGAGATTGAGAAATAAGAACAAATAAGGTTGGCTTAACCTTATTGTTAGCATAGTTAATCATCTTCCATGCATTGCTGAAGTCACGAGATTCTGCACCAATTTGTTTTGTATTCTCAAGTTGTTTAAGTTCGTCTGAATCTTTTTCAAAGTAAATTGCTGGCAGTAATGAAGTAATACTATCAACAACAACCATATCTACACCAGCATTCATAAGGCTAGTTCCAATATCAACCATCTCGTTAATTGTTCTGCATTGTGAAACAATTAACTTTGAAGTATCTACCCCAAGTTTTTCAGCCCATGCTTTATCATAAGACATCTCTGCATCAATCCAAGCACAGATTTTTCCTTCTTTCTGTGCAAGACCAATCATCTGTAGACACAAAGAAGACTTTGCAGAAGACTTTGACCCCCAAATAAGCACTTGTCGGCCATATGGAAGACCGCCATTTAAAGCCTTATTAAGACCAAAACTTGGTGTTGCAGCGTACTGTGTTGCTGGAATTGTGTCTCCAGCCATCACTGTCTTACGTAGTTTTGGATTTAGTTGAGCCAAAACATCTGCTATTGTAACTACCATTAAAATCTTACCCCGTGTTTCTTTGGTCTATTGGAGTTCTTCTCCATTTTTTCTTTAATTGCCATGTTTAATGATTTAGTCATATACCCTGCTTCTACCATGCCTGCATACAAATCTAGTGTGCGAATAATAATATCTGCAAACTCATCTGATAACTGATCTGGATCCATTTCTTTTCTAAGCGCTTCCATTGCCTCAACAACTTCAGACACAATCATCATCATTTGTTTTGTAACAAATATCTCATCTGCTGGTCTATCCCAAAAACCTTTTTCTACTGCATTTTTATGTATTGTTCTTGCTAACTCATCAAACATTTGACACATCCTCCATAATTACTGTTCCATCTTTTGTTTTACCAAACTTAAAATTATAAACATTTCCTGCTTCAATACTCATATATGCTTTTGCAAATGCTGTTGGAAATACAGTAATAGAATGTAGTTCTCTACCAGAATCTGCTAATGTAAGTGATGCCATTTTCTTTCCAGCCTTTGTCATTCTTGGCTTAAAGGAGATTACAAAGTGCTCTCCCTCTTTAAAGGGCAACATCTTATAGTTTAAGAATTTAACCAATGCATCCTTAGACTCTTTTACCTCATCTACTGGCACAGATGACATAATTCTATTATCACTTACCAAAAGAATATATGTTCTTCCAGCCTCAATTACAGTATTCTCATCATCAAAAATACCAACAGATCCTGTTTTATCTAACAACTCTACCCTAGACCAACCCTTACTTCTCTTAATTGATTTTACCATACCCATTAAGATGAAGGCTCCTTTTTCCTCATACTCCTCTACATCATTTAAATATGCATAGTAGTGTTGTGGAATAGAAGTGTTAAACTCAGGAAGGTTTAGGTATTCATAAAGGTTTTCTTTTACCTCTTGCTGATTAGCAGGATTATCAGAAAATGTTAATGCACCTACCGCTCTCATAGAATTTAAAGCACGAGTGTTTACGCCATTGCCTTTTGTAAACGTAAAGTCTTCTACTTCTTTGAATGTTTTAAAAGGTCTAGCCTGAATATATCTCTCTGCAATCGTATCAGAGATAAACTTAATCGCTGATAGTCCGAACCTGATACCCTTACCCTCAATTTTAAAATCTTTATCTGAATCGTTAATATGAGGTAGTTTAACTGGTATGCCCATTCTTTTTGCTTCAATTAAGTATTCCGTTCTTGTGTCTTTATCTTTTTCATTCTTTAGTAGTGCAAACATAAACTCTAATGGATAGTGATACTTTAGCCACGCCGTCCAATACGAGAGCGTAGAGTAAGCAACCGCATGAGACTTGTTGAACGAGTATCCCGCATGTGCTTCAAAGTCATGCCATAAATCAAGAGCCTGATTGGGAGCAATATAGGCAGAAGCGCCTTTGATAAACCTGTCTTTGAACTCGTCAAACTCTTTAGCATCCTTCTTCTTTCCAATGATCTTTCTAACTTTATCTGCTTCCGACATGGACATACCGCCAAGTTGTACGCATGTTTGCATAACTTGTTCCTGGTAAAGAATGCAGCCATAAGTATCCTCCGTAAATTGTTTTAGAATAGTATGAGTATAATCAATGTTTTGACGACCATGTTTACGTGCAATATAGTCTTTACCAATGGTATTCATAGCGCCAGGACGCACCAAAGCATTGGATGCAGCCAACTCTGAAAGATTTTTAACACCCATCTTAATGAGTAGATTTGTATATGGTGCTGCTTCACACTGGAATATACCCTTTGTGTAGCCGTCAGAAAGCATTTGATAAACATTTTTATCATCCATATCAATCTCTAACAGATTAATCTTTTTCTTATCTCTTTCTTGAATCATGTCTAGGGTATCCTTAAGAACACTAAGAGTCTTAAGGCCAAGTGCATCAATCTTAATTAGACCAATTCTTTCTGCTTCTTCCATATCTACAGCAACAACTGGAATGCGACCATCACTACCAGTAACTGATCGTGTTTCTAATGGTGCATATTTAAAGATTGGATCTTTGCTAGTAACAACTCCAGCAGCATGAATACCAGTGCCTCTAATACGACCACGTAGTTGATCTCCATACAGTTCTACTTCTGGATACTTTTCTCTAAACCAAGCAGCATTTCTTGAGCCACAATAGTCTTCCCATGTATCTACAGTTTTAAGAACTTTGTTTACATCTGGTAAAGGAATATTAAGTGCACGGGAAACATCTCTTACAACACCTTTATCTTTGAATTGTAAGAATGTAGCAATAGAAGCGACATGTCTATATTGTCTAACTAGATAGTCTTTTACTTCATCTCGTCTTGAATCTTGAATATCTGTATCAATATCAGGAAAGTCATTACGTTCTGGATTGATAAAACGGAAGAACAGTAACCCATGCTTTAGTGGATCAATATCTGTAATTCCAAGTGTATAACAAAGCAATGAGCCAGCAGATGATCCGCGACCTGGACCAACCATGATGTCTTCCTTCTTTGCCCAATTAAGCATGTTACGAACTACCAAGAAATATGGAGCAAAGTTTTTATCATTAATGATTGTTAACTCTTCATCAAGTCTATCAAGGTATTCTTGTTTGCCTTCAAGACCACGTTCTTTAAGTCCTTCCATAGCAAGTTTCTTTAATTCTAAACCTGGCTTTGGATATTGCACTGGTAGTAGATTTAGTCCTTCTTTAATATCATAGTCTTCTACCTTGTTAGCAATCTCTATTGTAGATGTAAACATGTCTTCACGATCAATACCCTGCTTTAGCATGGCAGCCTTCATCTCTTTATATGAAAGCAAATGAATATCAAACTTATTAAAACTCATCATTCTATCTGCACCATATAAATAATCAAGTCTATCCATAAAGGTTTCTTTTTTCTTAGACTTTTCATAAGTTGCATCTTTTTCCAACTTAGCATGAGTATTAAGAATTAACATTAACTCTTGAATTTCTTTTTGACTTGAATCAGAATGGTGACAGTCTGGTGTTACAACAATCTTGATCTGCATTGCATCTGCAAGTTCAATAATTCCTTTATTAATTTCTGCAGAATTATGTGGCATAACCTCAATGTAATAGTCATCGCCAAACTCATCTTTAAACCATTGCATATGTCGTTTTGCAGTTGCAAGTTCTCCTAGTTCTACTGCTTTAGCAATCCAACCACTAAGGCAACCAGAGGTAACAACAAGTCCTTCTTTATACTTCTTTAGTACATCAAAATCAAATCTTGGTTTGCTGAAGAAGCCTTCAGTCCAAGCAATTTCATTAATCTTGTTTAGATTTTCTAGACCTTCTTGATTCTTAGCGAGAAGAACTATATGATGATAATTTAAATCAAGAGGATCAGTACGTTCTGCCTTTGCTCTCTTATCATTCATATTACTTGTCATATAGCCTTCTACGCCAAGAATTGGTTTGATGCCCTTTGCTTTTGCAATACGGTGCAGTTCCCTATGCCCAGATAAAGAACCATGATCTGTGATAGCCAATGCTGGCATACCAAGTTCAACTGCTCGGTTAACGTATTCTTCTGGAGTAGCAACACCATCCATTAAGGAGTAGTGTGTATGGACATGCAAACCTACGTAATTCATCTATTACCAGTCAATATTTGTGCTGGTAGCAGATGGAGTATCGAACCCAAAGTAGAATGCTTCTTGCTCTGGATAAGGAACTTCACGAACAACCTTTTCTAGGTTGAAGAATTCATAGCCATCCCACTTGAATGGTTCAGAATCTGGAATGCTTGGAATAAGCGTATAATTAGTTTCAGTTCCCTGACCATTGCGCTTTAACTTCCATTGTAAGTTTGAGATGCTACCTGTTTCAAGGGCATACTCACGAATTGTATTAAAAGCAGATTGCTTACTAATACCTTGTGACCAAACAGCGATATATGCATCTTCTGTTCCATCATCTACTAAAACATTTGTGTAGAAACGTAGACGTGCTCTCCAGCCAGACTTAGGCTCTTTACGTGCCATCTCACAGCCAAAGCAACGTCCCTCAGACTCCTGAGTACATGCTGCTTTACGCTTATAGTCTTTTGGATTTGTATGCTCTGAACATACTACTGCTAATCCACGGTCTTCATTGTAGTTTGCTGAGTCTTGATCCAACTCGTTAACAAATCTAATCTTTGCTGCTTGTCCGTCTGCTAACTTAACCCAACGAACCTTTGTTCCTGTACCTTCGTATTTTGGCTTGTCGACTAGGGCGTTGATATTTTTTAGTCCCTTTACAATAGTCATGTGTTTTCTCCTTATATAAGTGTTTTATTATTTTAGCATAGAGTCAATAACGTTGTCAAATTGAAACTCAAGTTTTCTAATTTGATCATCTGTCATATCACCTATATCTTTGTATCCTTTGTCAGGTGTTATAACTGTAACTAAGTTACCCATTTTTTCAGTAAGTTTCTCAGCCATAATTATTCCAGCCTCATCATTGTCTGCTACTAATAGGACACCTGTAAAGTACCGCTTCAAAAGTTCGATCTGGCTTGATGAAACATTTGCCCCTAGGGTAGCAACCGCAGGGAAACCTACTTGATCCAATCTAATAGCATCAAAAGAAGACTCAACAACGTAAACAGTCTTAGATGCTTTTACTCTGTGAAGATTAAAAAGAATCTTGCTCTTAGGAAGACCTGGAGTATTTTTAAACTCTTTGCCTTCAATAGTTCTTGCAACAAAACCAATCGACATCCCATCTGGAGACTGCATTGGAATTACCACAGAGTCTTGTTTTTCTGAAAACCCTAAATCAAATTTTACCACAGACTCTTTTGTTAGCCTTCTGCCTTCAAAATAACTCATGGCTCTTGGTGATTCAAGTGCTTGTTTATTTAATCTCTTAATTAATAGTTCATCATATTGAACAAAGTCTGGCATCTGATGCAAGGCTTTATTAATAACTGCTTCAATATCTGTTTCTGTTTCTTTGCTTTTTATAAATCTAACAGTTTCAAAATATGTTCTTCCTGTCATGTGCATAATTAATTCAATAAGACTTCTAGTTGTTTGACAACCAAAACAAAAAAACAATCCAGATTCTTTAGAAACTTCTCCTGCTGGAGTTCTGTTGTTATTATGATATGGACAAAAAATTATATAATCAGTTCCATACTCAGCCTCAATGTCAATTCCTGCACCCGACAGGACTCTATGTATCTGCTGTGTTGTATATAACTCTTTAGCCATTCTTGTCTTCAAAATCCTTATATTTGTAATAACCTTTATCAAAATCACATTGTACTAAAAAGTCTCCCATATAACCATTACGATTTTTTCTAAAAGCACATTCAATAATATCACTGTTGGTTGCACGACCAAGTGCTAATACCCAATCAGCATCGTAAGCAATCTGTCTAGACCAAGATGTTTGACCAAGAGTAGGTACACTACTCAAGTCTTTTGCATCATCTGGAGTTGCAGATGAAATAGCCATGATAGGTACTTCTTCACTAATAGCCATAAGTTTTAGTTCACGAGAAAGGTTCTTCATTCGTACCGTTTCGTTGTCTGACTTTTGGTTTGGACTCATGAGTTGCAAATAGTCAACGATAACAAAGTCAGGCTTGTACTGATCAATTTTTCCACGAATAACTGAAGGTGTTACTTCTCCGCCTTGATCATTTGAAATAATATGAAAGTGTGGTCTGCCTTGAAGTTTGTTTTCATGCCATTTCTTAAGCATATCAAGTTCTACTTCTCCATTAGAAAGTTTTCTATGTGACCAAAGCCCTTCACCCATAATAGTAAATGCACGGTTTCTAACTTCTGTTTCAGACATTTCAAGACTAATAATTAAAGGAGTCTTGCCCTGCTTCCAAGCCTGCACAGCAAAGTACAAGGCCAGCCATGATTTACCAATTCCTGGATAAGCAAGGAACACACCTAACTGCCCTGGCATAATTCCAGAAGGTAAGTAGTTATCAAATCCTGGAAGACCAGTCTTGATTCCAATGTGACCAAGTGCTTGTTGCTGCTTAACATTTTCAAAATATGCAATAGCAGAATCTATATCTGTAGCATCAATATCACGGATAGTAGATGTATTCTTTTTTAACTCTGAGGTTTTAGTAATAAGTTCTTCTAGTGCTTTTGGTCCTTCACCCTGCTGGATTTCAGATGCAGCGTTACGAATAATATCCTTCAGGCTATCATTTAAATATTCTACTTGCAGTTCATCTAGGTGATGTTTTGTTGCACCAATACCTTCGGCTGGCGCAAAGTCTCTAAACTTTTCTACCACAAGTGAGACTGGAGGAACTGTTCCATTTGTTTCAGAATAGTTCCTGATAAAGTTCCACACATCGTTATGTGTTCTTAAAAGATTATCAACATTAGCCTGTAGTAATACGTGAACTTGCTTGTCAGTTAAAACAGCAGTGATTAGTTTTGCCTCTGTGTTATTCACTTAACCACTCCCTTGCTTTAGCCCTACGTTGTTTTCGTTCTGTGTCGTCTTGTTCTTTATCAAGTTTACCATTAAGAATTTTTTCTGCATTATAAGAAAAGAAGTTCCAAGTTGGCTCTTGTGCTACGCTAAAATAATAATCCAATAAGTCATAGCAAGCAGGAAGTCCATATGATTCAACAAGGGCATCTGATGCCCACTGCTCAACGTTTAAGTTGATGTTAGACTTTTGCTCATATCTCTGCAAGTAAAGTTTGTTGTAGCGACTGAGCAAAGCCATTCGGTCTTTGCGTTCAGCCACTCTACTCTGCTACGATTTCGGCTTTTGCTTCGTTGACTTTTTCAATTACTTTATTTTCAACAAATGCATAGATGCGATCCATTGCTTCATTTGTTGTTTCTCCTTCACGAGTGTAATCTACAACGCCAAGATCAACTCTTAGCGACTGAAAATTACCCAAGTTAAGTGTGTACCCAAGTGTTGCAGATACCTTTGTGTTTTGTCTTTCAATAACGTTTTCTGTAATTTCTTCCATGATTTCCCCCATTAGTTAATGCTCTCATTCCAAACTGGAATAAATCTGCCATCTTCAGTTCTTGTATAAACCAGTATACCATCGCCTGTCCTACGTGTCAACTCTTGACTTGTAGGTGTCATGTTGTTTGTTATTAAATTATCTTTTCTTGGTCTTCCAATATGTATACTTGCAAGTATATCACGTATCTCTTTTACTTGCGATTCAGAGTAATATGCTCTTACTTGCCAATGACGTACCCCGTTTAATTGTGAACCCATTGGTGGAGGAATGACTCCTCGTTTAATTAATAATGGAAAATACTTACGATGCCTATTGACAAGTTTGGCTGTTTCTGTTACAGTATAAGCCTTTTGTCTATTTTTTCTAAAGTCAGCACGAAAACAAGTTTCTATTCTGTCTTTTGTAATATTATAAACAGAGACCATTCCAGTAGATCTTGAACTATGATGCAATCTAACCAAGTCACCATTTAGAAACCAAATCTTTTTGTTTCCATTAATTACAGGTTGACTATTGTAGTCTTTGCTCTCAAGTTTTCTTGGTTTAAAATCCATCTACCCTCCTTGCTGTCTGACGGTGGATGAAAAAATTTTCTTGAACCACAACAGACGCAATAAGTTTCAATATGTATTTGGCTAGAATATTGTCTATCAACAAACATTCTGCCATTGCATTTACCGCAATGCATTACCCAGTCCCCTTTAGTTTGGTATACCAATAATGATAAGGTGGACTGCCAGAGAAAGATCTCCAGATGCACCAAATCTTACAATGCCCTCTACTCTTGAAGTAGTTACACTTTTTAAAATAACGTTAACATTTTGTCCTGCTGGAGTATTTCCAATATTTACTGCTGTTGCAGATGCAATTGGAGAATACTTAAAGTCTGATGGAAAGTCATATGAAAATGTCTTTTCATTTCCAGCACTAACTGTAGAATTGTTAGCAACCTCTACATATCCACCAACAACTCTTGCTTCTGATGTTTTAATGCTTTGTTTTCCAGCAGACACAGTATCAACTGTAGTGTAATTGTATGTTGCGGATGAAACCTGTGTAGACAAATTATTAACAGTATCAACTAACTGATAAATATATGTTAAATCTAGAGGTTGTCCTCGTTCTGGTAGCGGTACTTTAGCCATTATCTCTCCATTATATCATTAAACAGTCTGATTGAGCAATCTGTATACTTTTAAAAAAGGTGTTCCAACAGCCCCATCTGATCTTTCAATCGGATACCCTGGAAGATAAATCTCAATACTTATTCTGTTTGGTGGACTTGCTTGTACAACTCCATTTACAGTATATGTTGTTGGAACTGGTAAGGATAAAGAACTTGCGGACAATCTTTCTTTATATAGCCAGTCTCCATTACCGCCTCCTTGATCCCATCTAACCCAAAAATCATACTGAGATTCTTTTTTAATAAAATAAGTATTTGCTCCATCAACTTTATTAATTGTTACTGCATCCCAAGCAAAAAAAGCAGTTGTTCCACTCAATGACCCTATAGATGCAAAATTTATAATTCCTGGAACAAATGTATAATCTGGCTCAATTAAATAAACTGGAGACCAGTGCGACGTTCTATTTTTATCATCTGAGATAATTCTATATCTCAAAGAATAGCCCTGTGTTTCACTACCAATTGGAGGCAAACTTGAATAAGGTGTTTTAAATTTTTTAATTGTTTCATTAGCCATTATGTAACACCAACTGAAAATCTAAATTCAATATAATTACTTGTGTTTGGTGATTTAATAATTGTTTCTGCATCTATGTTCTTAACAACGGAATAACCAGTTAGACCGTATAATGGATTAGTTGTTGCAATATTCTCTAGTCTAAGTGCATCAAGTGCAATGTAGTAATCATCAGAAGGAACATTTGAAACAAGTGCACAAGCATAAATCTTTACTACGGTAACTGCATTCCATGTAAACCCTTGTGTTTGGTAAAGTTCTTGTAATTGTGATGTAGCAACATAGTATCTGTTTGCTGCAAAATCATATGTTGCTCCGCTGCCGTTTCCGTTGTCTAATTCAATCTCAAATCTAGCAAACTCTTCTGGTGTTTCTGCATCCGTTGTTGCAAAATCTACTAAAATTCTAACTGTATCTGGCACTGCAAAAGAATCTCCATCTTTGCTGATAATAGAAAAAGCAAGACGTAACTCATCTATTGGAGAGTTTTTACTAAAATTAACATCTGCTCCAGTTAGGTGTATATGGTTTGATCCAGCCTCAATAACAAAATGGCCAGCAGGTGATCCAGTGCTTGCATCAATTGTTAGGTCTGAGTCATCACCTTGAATTAAAATAATATTATTTAAAAATCTTGCACGTTCATATCTTTCTGGACGTGGAGTTTTATAAAAGATAGAGTTGTCAGCATTTGTCTGAAATACTGGATCTACTGTTGCAATAATATTATCATCTAATGGATCATCTAAAGGCTCTGTTATTGTTGGAATAGCAGTTGCTGCAACATTAGTGTGATATTGCCAGTTTTCTCCTTGAGTAAAAGCAAAAACTGTTTTACTGTCATATGCTCCAGCAGATGGGTTAGATCCTGCTGAGTATAATCCAATTTCAGTTATCTCATATCTTTCTTCTGTTGGTAATTCTGCAGTAAGAACTATCTTTTCTGTTCCGCCATCATTTACAAAACCTCTTGAAGAAATTGGAACTCTAAACATCTCAAAATCTAAGTTATCTTTTAAAGAGTAATCTCCGTATGGATCACCAGTTGCCAATGGTTGCGCCCCACAGCCAACAGCAATGTATGAAGCGTATGCTGGAGCCTGTCCAAGCAAATACTTCCCAATTATTGATTTTCCGTTGTTAGTTATCATTTAAATTACCGCCTCATATATTGTACCACTTATGGTAATCTCTACCTCTATCTGCTCATCCGACTTCAAGTTTATTGCCTCAACAACTAGTTCTCCTGTTATTGGATCAATATACACATGAGCACCACCTGGGCCAGTTCCTTGATCTGGAACCTTTTCATCAAACTTAATAGAAAAGTTTTGAAAATATTTATCTGATGTTGCCTGAAGACTAACTATATTATTAGGGTTATACTGTTGTTGTACAGCAGTTAAATTCTTAATAGGCTGATAAATGATTGTTTGACCATTTACAGTATCATTTCTAGCAATATTAATTAATTCTTGACCACCAATATTTTCAAAAATAAGATCTGTCATTATTTCTATTGGCAATGAATCATCATTATACAAAATAGTATCTATTGGTGCAGTTAATACTGGGTCTACAGACTTCAATCCTACTCCAAGTCCAAGCACTCCTGGTGTTAAAGGTATTGGGCTTACCGAATTAACTTGTTTGTAATTAGAAGTTGTATCGGTTGATCGGTACTCCGTATCTCTAAACGTGTTTTCAGACATCTTATACCTCACTCAAATATACTGTCATAGATGGACCTTCCAATGTTCTATTATAAGAAATATTATACACAACAAATCTGTTAGAATCATTTGCTACTAAATCTAGGCCATCATTATTTTTATAGTCAACTGTAACAATATCTCCTAATTGAAGTGTAGGAATTGAAAATAAACTTATTCCAATTGATTTTTTAGGAGACATAACTTTGCTAATAATCCATCCCATAAGTTCTTCTGCATCATCCTGGGTCTGAATATATGGACTCTCAATAGCAAAGTCATTTTTTCCATAAATAAGTCTACTCAATTTTATTTCGTCATACTTTGCTTTTTGAACTAATGGAGATGTAATAAGAGTACTACCCTGTAGTTGTGGGTCAGACAAATTACTTTCTTTCTTGAAGTATTCATCTACTGTTAACTGGTATGTTGTATCTTGCGTAAATGTAATACCCTGGATTCTTAGATAGTTTCCTGTTGTTTCATCTAAGTTTAATGCTGTATCTGAAGCATTAAAAATTAAAAACTCAGCGCCGTACGAGTCTGCCTGGAATCCAGAAATTGAGTATCCCTTGATTCTATTAAATGTTGGAGATAGTTGAGCATATAAAGCAGGATATGAGCGATCATACTTAATATCAAAATAGGCACACTCACGCATAATGGAACCAAATTCTTCAAAATACATGTTATATTTTGGTGGTTGACCAGAACTTATTCCAGTCAGATAGGTTCCCTGAATTAAACCGCTGATTGCATATTTTCTGAATGACTCATTTGCATCTATCTCACTATCTCCAAAAACTCCAGAAAGGGTTTCTCCAACAACCGACACTGTGTTTTGTGCATAATTGTTGGTTAATGCATATAGATTTTCAAACATAACTCTTGATGAGCCTCTTACAAATGGAGCAATATTATTATAAACTGGAAGCGGATCTGTATCATCAACAATCTTGACTAACTTATTATTTATATATAAATAAAATCTACGAAGTGTTCCAATGTCTTGATACTCAACTGATAAGTCATATACCGTTGGCTTGTCTTCTCCAGCCATTCTGTACTGTCCAGTAAACTTGCCATCATCAACAATAATGCTTGTTAGTCCACCCCAAAGTTTTACTGGTATAGCATTATTATTTGATGCGTCCTTCTTTACTTTATAAAAAACAACATTATTAATATTTACTGAGGCCTGACCAGTGGTATCAAGTTTTAAGTAAGATTCAACATTTGTTTCTGTTAAAGCAACAATTTCAAAATAATATCCATTATTTGTTTCTGGATTTACCATAATTGCTAATCCTCCAGAACCACCACCAATGCTAACGTTCTGGTTTGCCTGTACTGAGTTTACCTGATAATAAGATGTACTGCCCGTTGGTGTTTGTCCACGAGTTTCATTATTTTCAATTTTTCCAATAATTCTCATTCTTGCGCCAAAACTTCTGTATGCATTATCAAGTTGCTTATATTGATATGATACAAAATTAAGAGGAACCTCTGTAGTTTTAAAAGATGGGCCATTCATTATAAGTGCTGAAGACTGAATTGTTCCAGTCTGTGTTGATTTAAGACTATTTACATCTGTTTCTGTCAAAAAACTACTTGACATAAAATTTTTAATAATTCCATTTCTTGTTGTTTGTCTAGCAAGAGTATTATTTATTCCTGCAGCACCAACTGTTGTTGCTGGAACAGATAGATTTGCATCTAAAGTTGTTGTAAATAAGTATTGTGTTTGCATATCACAACCACGAACATATTCGTTGTCAGACCAATATTGGTTAATTCCTGCGCTGTGTGATACTACTGGGGTACCAAACTGGCCTCTACCGCTTTCATACACCGCTCCTGGTTGAAGCCTTTCTATACCGTCAACTGTCTCATAATATGGGGTTGAGAATATTCTTATAAGACCTGTTGGATATATTTTTCCATTAAATGGTATTGAAGCAAAATATTTTTGATACTCTTGATTACTGCTAATCCAAACATTTCCAGTACCAGTAATATTAAATTCAGCAGCATCATATTTAATAATCTCTCCGCCAGAATAAAAGTATCCTTGATATCTAGTTAACCAATATACATTTTCACCAATATCCATTATATTGTTTACTACAATACCGTTTTCTACAGTAGGCAGGCTTCCAGTTAGGTCAGAGTTTAATGGCATAGCACCAAGGACATACTTTCCTTGTTTAGATGCTACCTCATTAATTGTCTTTGTGTTATCTGTACCAGAAACTTCCCAGAGCAAAGCAGGCTTATAAATCCAAGTCTTGTCTCTATCAACCATACTTGACTGCCTTATACTTCCATAAGATCTTTGAATATATCTTGCTGTATAAGAAATGTTTCCACCATTGTAAACTTTTTTATCTTGGGAGGCTATAGCCATAATATTTGGAAGATTTCCAGAGGTAGCATTTTCTACCACTCCAGAATCTGTTTGGTTGTTCGTTCCAGATAAAACAAAATCTGTAACTCTTTGCTCTGCATCTGGCATTAAGTAATTTTTACTCATAACTATAAAATTGTTATATTCATCAAAAAACATAGCACTTTGTGTAGCAATTGCTAATTGATTTAAAACCTCTGCTACGTTTTGATCTGGAGCAACAAAGAAGTATGGAATTATTGGGTCTGACTCTGTTTCCAGTCTTCTAAAAGAATAATTGCTAAAACCAATATAGTCAAGTAATGTTGTGATAGCCATACTTAAAGATGTCTCTGTCATCAATAATCTTGGAGCAGGCATTGACTCAACAAAGAAATACAAGTCACGCAGTTCAAGATTTAATGTTCCAGCAGTTACATCTGCTTGTGGCATACCTTCTGAGTACAATGTTTTAATTGGTACGTAGTAATCAAATCCATCAACATTAACTATAATTTCATAAAAGTTAAATTTAATATTTTTTCTAACATAGTTTGAAATAATACTAGAAGTGTTATATTCATTGAAGGCTTGATCATCATCAAAAATAGATAACGAGCCAGTCGAAGCAAGTAATTGTCCAACTGGTAGTGATGTAACTCCTATGTCTGACAAAGTTTTGGTAATTGAAAAATCAATGACCTTATCTGCTATATCTACTACTAGCCTTGGTGACATTTCAATTAAATCAAATGTAGAGTCAAATTTATTCATAACTTCTACAGAAATTCTCATACCCTGCATATATGCAAATTCTCTATATACAACAGATCCATTTACGTTGTCTGTAAATTGTTCTGGAGATGTAAGGTCTGTTACAAAGTTTGTTTGATTAGTTATTGTTTCTGATCCAAGTACCCAGCCGTATTCTGGAATAAAAGATTCATACCCATCGTCTTCACCTGTGCCAGTATAAATATAAAATATTCCCTGATCTCCTTCATTAGGGACAACCAGATAAGCATATCCAACTGGTGCTGCATCTGGTCTTAGTGTTATGGAAGATAAAGTTTCTGCATAAATAAATATATCTTTGTATGCCTCTGGTATTACTAATCCATACTCTAATTCTACATAACCATCTGGTCCAATAATTGCAGACCCGTCAGGTCTTGTATCTGCTTCTGTAAAAGAGTATAGGTCTATCCAGTTATTATCACTTAGATATTGAATGTTCCATCTAGATGGTGTTGTTTTATTTGCATCACCAAACAAAGGATCATCTATAGATGCAGTGCTTGTTGTAAATGGGCCAAGATCAACTGAGCCAACATTTGTTTGCATTTTAACAATAACTCGGTTTGCTGGAACCTGTTCTTTATAAACAACAAATGGTACTGCATCATCTATAAAGTTTAAGCCATTAGAAATATTATTAGCAATGCCACGTTCAAAATTATCTTCTGTTCTATATGAAGTCCAATATCTAAACTCATCATATCTAGATGGCATATAGTATCTTGGTCTTTCAGCCATCTGTGCGCCAGAATTTGCAACATATTTGCCTGCAAAATATAATGGTTTATTAATTCCAGATCTTGGTCTAAATGGTTTTAAACAATCTTCTAAAGAATAAATCATTTTCATTTTATCTTTTTGCAATGTAAATTGCTGAGGAGTTCCGCTGTCTGTAAATCCACCGTCAATAACTACGTCTGCGTCTGTTGCACCTGTGTAATAATTTCCTTCGTCAAGCGGATCAAATGAAATTGGAAGCGTAAAATATTGTGAAGTTGAGTCTAATGGACGGTATCTATAGTTTCCAACTTTTTGAATATTATCTGGCATATTCATGTTCCATTCAGCCAATACTAATGACTGAAGTCTAATTGTTGCAGATGTTTCTAGATGTGTCTTTAATGTTTCACTAACAAACATTCTAGACCTCTTCCAGTGTTACCGAAATATTCCAGAGGTCAAAGTTATTTCCACCACGCTTTACAATAGAATAATTAAAATCAGCAAAGTATACCTCTACTATTTGATTATATTGTTCAAGGTGTCCAAATGCTGCATCATCATCTCCAAAATTAGAATATTTATCATATGCTAGATACATCCAAAATGGACCTTTATGGTTTTCATACCAATCTAGGATCTCTACTCCGCCAGCACCGCCATCAGAAGTAAACTCTTGTGTATTATTTTGATATGGAGAAATACCAGTTGTTTCATTAAATGCAGCATTTTGATAAAATGCACGGGATGGAAGCAAGGACCATGACCAAGAAAAATTTAATTTATCTGCAATATGATATGAACGCATACGCCCATTAATAGTTCTTTGTCTTTGCTCAAGTCTTTCTGTACTAATATCTATTTCACCACGATTATGGTCTGATAATATTAAAAATTGATCTATTAAATTTGGGTCTGTTCCACCTGGTACCGTTGCCCCAACCTCATAGCCATTTGGCACGTAAAGGCCTTCTGAGAGGGTTCCAGCATTATCTGACCATAGGACTGCCTGGGGTCTCTGGTAGCGCCTTCTACCCGTTATATACGCTGCTGTAGCCATTATATTCTTTGTGTCCTAATTCTTTGTGAGTCTATTTGTTTAATCTGTGTCATTACCACTCTTGCAATATCGTCTGGATTTGCACCAGATTTAACATTAACGCTTAGATTATAATTATACACTGTTTCACCCGCATAAGAGCCATTATTTATGGCATTCATTTTATCAAGACCATACTTAGAAACAGCGTATCTACTCATTACAAATTCTCCAGGGGTTAGCATTGCTGGTACTATATCTGATCCTAGTCTTGGCATAACGCTTGGTCCCATATTTAATCCCAAACTTGGCATAACGCTTGGTCCCATGTCTAATCCCAAACTTGGCATAACGCTTGGTGAAATCATTCCACCACTAGCAAGATATTTAGTAACCATTCCACCAGAAGAATAGTTAGTCTGTGTTCCTCTATTTGCGTACCCTGCTGCTTTTGCTTCATTCTGCAATCTTTGTTTTTCAAGCGCAGCAAGTCTTGCTTGTTCTGCTGCTGCAGCATCTGCTAAAATCTTTTTTGCCTTTGGAGAAAGGTTTGCTTTACTTGCTGCAAGATCTGCAGAAATTTTATCTGCTGCTGCTAGGGCTGCTGCAACAGCATCTGCTGCTTCTAGTGCTGCTGCTGTTGCTGCATCTGCTTCTGCTGATGCTGCGTTTGCTGCATCAGTTGCTGCCTTCGCTGCATCTTCTGCTTCTTTTTGTGCTTCAGGTGATGTATTTGGATCTTTTGGAGGAGTAATTCCGCCACCAGGAATTGTCATGGAAGCAAATAATGCTGCAAGTTGTGCTGCTAAGTCTATTGCTTTTTGAATTTCTGCTTGCAAGTTAATTGTTTCAAGTTCTGCTGCTGCAATTCCACCCTTAACTTCTATCCATTGCAACTTTAAGTCATCAAGGTGATCTAATTCTTTTTGTCTTTCTTCTTCTACAGCAAGTAGTTCTGCTTTCTTAATATCAAGAGTTGCTAGTGCAGCAGCAAGTTTATCATTAGCAAGTTTGAGGTTTAGTTCCTCAGCGACACCAATACCATTTGTAATATTATAAATTTTATCTTCTTCGTCACGAATAAGTCTTGAAAGTCTTTCTCTTTCTCTTTCAAGTGGAAGAATAGAAAATTCTTTAATATTTGAAATTTGTTTTTCAAGTACTTCACGGCCTTCTTCAAGTTTGAATATTTGCTGACTTATTTCAAACTGACGCTGCTCAATTTGAACTCTTGTAAGTCCAGATGCAGTTCTTTGATTGTCAAGTTCTTTTTGTCTTGCTGCCTTTAGCATATCCATCTGTGAGCCAGATGCTGAATCTGCTGCTGCTCCACGCATATCTTGAACAGCCTGTGCTGCTGCAGAAATATCTCCAGACGTTAATGTGTCAGCAAGGGAGATTCTTTGTTTTTCTTGTGCGATTAAATCTTTATTGATTTCAGAAATCTTAGTTAATGCTTCTTCTTGAGCATCATATTTTTTATTAATTTCATCTGCTGCACGGTCAAGAAGTGTTAAATCATTTGCAAGGTCTGAAGACTCTTCTTGCAATACAGCAATAGGCTTATCAAACTGAGTATTAATAGTATCTTCAATTGAAGAAATTGTTTTTTGGAATTCCTCAATTGGGCGAGTAATTTTTTCTTCAATTTCTCTTTGTTTTTTATCTATTCCTGCTTGAATTCCATCAATGTGTTTTTGAATTTTTTCCACATTGTCTTGTGCTTTTTCAACTTCTTTTTGAGCAGCCTCTACCGCTCTTTCGCCAGCAAGTATTCTTCTAGCAAATTTTGCTTCTATTGCTTCATTTGCTAATGAGAAGAATTTATTTATTTTATCTTCTACAACAGAAAATGCATCTTGTAAAGATTTTAATGGGTTTTGAGTCATTGCTAAATCTTCTTGTGCTGCTTTCTGTGCTTTAAATGCATCAACAAGTCTGTTGACTTCTTCTTTTGTTTTTGCTGAACTTAATGCTAGGGCAAAATTTGCATCTGCAAGCATTTCTGCTGATAGTGCATTATCTTTTACTATTGCATTAAGTAAAATAAACTGTGATTTTTGTGCAATTAAACCATTTGTTGCTTTTCTTAAATCACTTTCAAAATCTCCAATTACTCCTTCTCTAAATATATCTAAGAGTAATTTTCCATTTTTAGTTAAATCAACAATTCCATCTTTTAGTTTTCCAGCATCAAGGTATGTTTCTAGTGCATCAATAGCACCCTTTTTACCTTTAGGATCTAGACTAGCAATAAAATCAATAAATTCTTGTGGTGCTTTTAGTTTTGATATCTGCTGATCTAAACCATCAAATATTGTTATCTCACCATTGCCTTTTTCAATAAGCCTTCTTAGTTCTCCTAGTGGATCTTTTGCTACTATGTCAGCACTTGCATCTCTTACTCTTCTTATTTTATCTAAAATATTATCAAGGAATGTATTTCTTGTGTTAGTACCGCCACCGCCACCTTTACCACTTGTTAACTTGCTAATCATATTCATATACCCAATAATATCTTCGGTCTGCTTTTGAACATCTTCAACAAGGGTCTTCTTTCCTTGTTCAGTAAAGTTTCCTTTTGAATCAATTACTGTATTGTATGTAATGGTTCTAATTTGATCTCTAGCCTGCTCATTTGCAATACCAGCAGATGCTGTCTCTGCAATATTTGCAGCCCATTGTTTTCTTGAATCTGCATCTGCAAATATTGTTTTAAACAAAGAGATATATGTTTGTATTGCAGTTTTTCTTAATTCTGGATCTAATCCTTTATAATATTCCCAATTGTCAGATAGGCCCTGAAGTCCTTGTTCAGTAAAACTTTTATCTTCGCCTTCAAGAACAACATTTTTTAATGCAATTTCTATTGTTTTAAATGTTGTATCTGGTGTCATAGCAATTGCCTCAACTGCAGAATTTAATTTTGTTACATCTGAAAGAAGGGTTGGATTATTTTTTAATGCAATTTCCATGTTAATTTCTTCACCATCAAATTGTTTTAATAATTCTAGTGTTGAATATTGCGCTTGGAATTCTGCATCTGATAGTCCACCCATTTTTATAATTATGTCTTTTGCTAAATCCTTATCTGCAAAATCACCTAAAATGGTTTGAACCTTATCTAGATCTTCCATTCCTTGTACTGTTAAATAAGTATTAAATGTTTTATCTAAGTTTTCATTATCTGTTCCAAACAGATTAAGGAACTCTGTTGCCTGGCTAGGCCCAAACTGCCCTGAAGAAACAACTGCTTCTATTTTTGCTCTCATGGTTGTTTCACCCATGGCTGCTGATCTATCTAAAAATGCCTTTGCATCTGTTTCTTGTTTTGTTCCCTTAAAACGTGTTGTAACTGCTTCAGCACTTGCAACAAAGAAGTCAGTTTTTTCATAAGCATCTGCCAAAGCAAGTTGTTCTTCAATTCCTCTTGTTACCTGCTTATTCATATTTCTGAGTTTTATAACTGACTCAAGTTTTTTAGTTTCTAGCCTATCTATTTCTTTTTGAATTAGCGCCTGGGCAGCCAAATCTTTTGTTGCTGCTTTGTCTGCTTTTAATTTATCAATAGTCTTGCTAGTGCTTACATCAATTGCATCAATTTGTGCCTGTATACTTTCAAATGATTGGCTTGCCATTGCTGCAGCAAATGCGTTATATTTCTTTAGCGCAGCATTGATTTCATCTATTTTTTCTTTTGCTTTATTATAACCATCTAGTGCTTCATTCTGAGCCTGTACTTGTCTATCATATTCTTCCAAGGCTTTTGCATTTTGTTCTGGTGTATATGTTACTGAAGTTTCTAATATTGGAGGTGGTAGCAAGGCTGCATCAAATTTGCCACTCTTAAGTTCTCTTTCAACAGAATCTAGTTGTGCTTGCAAGTTTGGCGCAATATTTGTAAACTGATCTACTGTCTCTTGTGCAATTTGTATTCTAATTTCAAATGGCTCTGTAGTTAAATCTTTTCCATCAACTGTTAATAATTTTTGAAGTTGGCCTTGTAATTTAATTCCAATTGTTTTATTTTTAAACTGAATACCAACTTGATCTGCAATGCTTGCTGCCTGTGCTGCATCTATTACACCATCTGAAACATAACTTGCTAACTTAAGAGAAAACTCTTTCATAGCAATATCTGGCATAGCCTTAAATCTTGCTTCAAATGCTCCTACATCTGCTTTTCCTACTTCGCTTTGTAAAAATGCACTTCCAAATTTAATTCCCTTACGCTGAACATTGAAGTCTCCAGTTGCAGATTCTCTCTTACGAGCCATTAGTTGTGATGCGCCAACCTTGCCAGATATTTCTCCGACCTGCTGCATTTTCTTTGTTGTTGCATATAATTCATCTACAAGTCTTGCTTCTGCCTTTATTGCCTCATCTTGTTTCTTTTTAAATAACCAAATACCAGCGACTATTGCTCCAATAGCAACAGGTATTCCAATTAACGGATTCATTAGTAGTGGAAGTAACATCAATATTCCCTGTAAACCAAAAATAAATGGCATAATCTTTTGTGCCATCTCTCCAACTTTACCGCCAGCAAATGATGCTGCTATATTAAGACCACTTAATGCTCCAACACCAACATTTGCTTTTGCTCCAAAAGCCTTAATATTTTCTTTTGATAACTTTGTTTGTTTTGAATTATCTTTTGTTTCTGTAGTTGCAGCCTTTGTTGCAGCAGTTTCATCTTGTGTTGCTGCAATATTTTCTTTTAATGCTTTTTCTTGTATACGTGTTTGTTTTAATATCTCTTGACTTGTTGTTCCAAGTCCTCTATCAAATCCTAGACCACCCTTAGTTGCAGTACCGTCAAATCCATCAATAGCACCAGCAACTCTCATTCCCTTAATTCCATATGGGAATACTCTTCTTACGCTCTTCTTATCAATAACACGTGTATCTCTTGGACTAGCAGTTATATTTTTACCAGCAGGCTTTGCCTTACCAGTTTGGCCAGTTACAGTCTTTTTCTTTCCAGTTGCTGTTTCTAATACTTCACCCTTTGCAACTGCAAGTTCTGCAAGAATCTTTTTATTTGTTGGGTACATCTGTGCAAGGGTTTTTAATCCACCCTTATAAACATTATTTTTCATTCTATAATCAATACCAGCAACAACTGCTTGTGCCTGATAAATACCAGATGCATTTGGATTTTGTCCAATTTGATATTGTGCAATGTTTTTTAATGTGTTAGCAGCATTTGCTGTTGTTGGGTGTGTTCCTGATGCAATCTTCTTTAACTCTGCTTTGTCAATATTCAAAGACTTAAGTTGGTCATCTGTCATTGCTAACAGTTCTTTACCAAGTTTACCCTTTACTGTATTAATATAATTATTGATATACCCTGGATCTGGCACAATATTTGCTGATCGCCAAACCTTCTTACCAGCAGAATCACGCTCTTCAACAATGTGTGATGCCTGTAATCCATATAGGTTATTTTTTTGTGACTGTGAAAGGTTTGCAGAACCAGAATCTTTGAGTGCTTTTTCTATAGCCTGTTGTTCTGCAAGAACATTTGATTTGCCTGCAGCATCTTTTACTAACTTGGAGATCCACTCTGGTCTTGATGTTCCACGTCCAGATCCTCTTGCTCCTGAACCAATATCAAGTGAGCGCTTAATATCTGATACAGTGAAGTTCTTTCCTGGCTGTGTTCTATAGTCAAATACTTCACGTAATCTTTTTGCTGTAAATGTTGAGGCTTCTTTAGTTTTTGGATCAACGTATGTAAGTGTTCCATCTGGATTCTTTATAAGTTCATCTAAGAAAGATTTAATGTTTTTTGCACCTGGTGCAGTTTTTGCATTATATTCTTTTCCATCAAAAGAAAGACCAGTTGTGCCATTTTCATATCCCTTAATATCCCCTGAAACAAGTGCTTCAATTAAAGGCTTAAATCTTTTATCTTGTGAAATGTCTGCTGGGATAATTGCTTCTCCAGGAGCACCAAGAATAGGAATAATATCTCCTGCACCCTTTGGTCCTGGCAATCCAGTTGTTCCAGATGCAAATCCTTTTGGTTTTGCACCTTTTGCACCAGGTTTAAATCCTGGCATCATCATTCCTGGGTTTGCTGCTGCAAAATTTGTAGCAGCGACTGTTGCATCTACATAGGCATTTCTAAGTGCTTTTACTGCTGATGCTTCAAGTACAAATGATTGTGTGAGTCTGTTATGTGCCTGATTTAAAGATGTGGCAACTGTTGCAGCCTCAAGTTGTTCTGAATTAAGATAATTTGTTTGCTCGGCAAGAATCTTAGAGTTACCGCCAAGTTTTAAGAATCCTGAACGTAGTCCTAAAAATAGTTTAATTATATTGGCTGCGCCATTTGCAACCAAACCAAATGCCATCAAAAGTGTAGGACCAATAATACCAACAAGAGTTGAAGCGATTACTATAAACTTCTTTGTTCCATCTCCAAGACCATTAAACTTTTCAAGCAATCCTGCAACTGCTTTTACAACTGGAGTTACTGCTTCTAAAAATGTTTTACCAATTGGAGCAATTGTTAACTTAAGGCTTTCAATTGCTTCTTTAAAGTTTGTTCCTACAGCATTTTCTACTGTTTTTAATTCTCGCTCAGAAAGGATTGCAAGTTCTTCTACTTCCATTTTAGAAAGTTCTAGAACTCTATTAGCCTGTGTTCCTTCTTTTGTAATATTTTGAAACAGTGTTGATAGACGTGCAAACTGGAACTTACCAAATAGTTGTTCAATTGCTCTTGATCTATCAAGTGGTGCTAAAGTATCTAGTGCCTGTGCAAATTGAATAACAGTATTCTTAATATCTCCTTGATTGCCCTCAACAATTGCCTTAATATTAACACCATAGCCATTGAGCATTGCTGCTGCTTTTTTAGTTGGGTTAATTAAAGATGCAAGGCCAGACTTAAGTGCGTTAGCACCTTCTGATGCATTGATTCCACCTTCCTTCATTGCAGTAAGGAAGAATGCTAAATCTTCTACATCTCCACCAAGTTGCTTTACAACTGGTCCAGCCTTTGGAATTGCAATTGTTAAATCTTCAATAGATGTTACAGTCTGGTTTTCAACTGAGTTCAGGAAGTCAATTTTCTTTGCAAGGTCTTCAGCAGCAATACCAAATGCATTAGTTAATGATGTTGTTGTTTCAAGTGCTTGCTCTTGTTCAACATTTCCAAGAACTGCAAGTCTTGTTGCCTGTGCAACTTGTGCTGTAAGTTCTGAACCAGTCTTACCCATTGCAGCAGCAGATGCTGCCAATTCCATAGTCTTGCTAACTGCAACACCATACTTTGTAAATTCTTTTGCCAGCAGTTCAACATCTTTAAGTGCTTTATTTGTTTGATCACTTGTTGTAAACATATCACCATAGACACGCTTAAACTTAAGAGCCTGTTGCTCAAGATCCATAAATACTTTTCCAGCAGCACTTCCAATGTATAGAAGTGGTACGCTGAAACCAACCATTAACTGTCGGCCAGCCCACTGTGTATTCTTACCAAAGTTTAAAAGATTTGTTGATCCTTGCTTAACTAACTGATTAAATAGTGCTTGTTTTTGTGCTGCTAATGCTGTTTTTGTAGCATAGTCGTTCATATTGAGAGTGTTTGGCGTAATCGACATTGCTCTCATTGCACCAGATGCATCACGACCCATCTTGATGTACTGTGTCTGCATCTTCTTGACACGCTCTTCAGCAACCTTGCCAATAGTGTCAAACTCAGATTTAAATAACTTTCCAAATGTTTTAGACGCTCCTCCCGCATAGCGGAAGTAGTCTCTCATAGAGAGTTTATTTTTTTCTAACGCATTTGTAAATGACTCAGTAGATGTTCTGACAACACCCATCTGTGCACGAAATTGACCAGTTGCATTTACAGCATTAAGTAGATTAGTCTGTAGATTTTTTTGTGCCATCGCTGCAGTAGCGCTGGACTTTGAAATTTGTGAATGAAATGTTGAAATCTGGCGTTGTAAATTTTTGAGTTCTGCTAATGCCGCAGAGGTATCAATATGTACCCCAATATTGGCATTAACGTCACTCATCTACAACACCTCTTCTATTTAATTATTTGCAAGTACTGTGTTTAACAAAGCATTTGCATCTTGCAATTTAATTCCAGAAGCAGCCTCAATAATCTTGTATACCGTTGGAAGGTCTAAAACTTCTTCCAACTTGTTGATATCTTCTGCAAGTTCTGGCTTGTATTGTTTCATAGCAATCTGTACGCATTCGATAAGAATAGTTGTAGACTTATCATTATCTTCTGCCACCTCTGCAATGCCCTCAAACTTCTTCAAAAATGGACGAAGCAATGAGATCTTAAGTGGTCTCACTGTGATTTTTGTATCGTCCATAAGAGTCAGTTCTGTACCCTCGTGTACTGTTGTTGCCATTATTTCCTCCTGTTTAGGTTTACGTCAATTATAGCATGAATAGGCTAATTTTTCATAAGACTTGGATCTCTTGCATCTTCATAATCAAGACCCATTCCAATACCAAATCCAGCCTTTACAGCATTTTGTCCTTGTAGTGCCAGAACATCATTACTATCTCCTGTTGCACCACCACTAAAGACTCTAGCCTTCATGTCTTCCCATTCTTTTTGGCCCTTTTCCCTACCGCTGTTTTTATCTAAATCAACGCCTTGTATTGCTGCCAAAAACTTTTTTTCTTGATATTCTAATTCTCTTTTACTTTCCAGAGTAGCCATTAGTTCTGGCATAGATAGGTTTGTTTCTAATTCTTCATAGTCTTTCCATATACCCAGCAAAAATACTTCTGATTCAAGAGATGCTAAATCTAGATCATCCCATGTAGCCCCGCTTTTTTCTGCTTGTTTTTTTACTGGCTCTTCTGACTTTTTGTTAATTTTTATACCCGCAGCAAAATCAACTATTTGATAGATGGTTGGTAAGTTTATATTATCTTCAATGTCTGCAATTGTTTTAGATATTTTTGGATAGTATTGTTTCATACAAATTCTTACACAGTTAGTTAATACATCAATAGCATCATCATCATTTTTTACACCATCCATCTCTGCAAAAGCAGACATGAATTCCCGTAAATACTTTATCTTAAGTGGTATTATTTCTAATTCTATTCCGTCAATTAAAAAAATATTACCTTTTTTATATATCTCTGTAGCCATTCTATCTATTCTATCATAGAAACAACAAAGCCCACCCCCGAAGGGATGGGCCTGTTATTAATCTAAAACTAGATTATGTTGCTGGTGTCCAGGTACGATCTACGATCTTACCATATGAACCAGATACATCTTCTGGAAGAAGACGGAATGAAACTTCAAACATTGAAGCCTCGTCACGCTTTGCAGATACTGTTACATTCTCAATTGAGAGTGCACGGTATGCGCTGTAAACACGCTCTACGTATGCTGAGTCAGCACAGTCACCTGTACCTGGACCTACAGCAATAATTCCACGCTCTACTGGACATTCGCCAATATCACCTGCAGACAAGTCAAGTGACTGTCCGTTAGATGTGTTCTTTCCATTTGCTGCTGACAACTGATCAGAGTTGTAAGCAAGTGCAAGAAGCAGGTTCTCAAGTGTTGCTTCAGCAAAAGCCGTTGCCATATTCACTTGCATTCCTTGCTTGTATAACTTAGCAACGTCAAGAAGTTGGTCAACCTGTACTTCGCCGAAGTCTGGTTGGAACTGCAATTCAAGGCCGTTCATTGTATAACCTACGTTAGTAAAATCAGTGTCGTCAGCGATTGTCTCTCTGTATGACTCTGATGCTACATAACTAGGCAGGGTGTTAGGGGTTAGTGTTGTGTCTGCTACGAAAAGCGCTGCAGCACCAACAATAATGTTAGTAGACGTACCACGAGTGTATGCCATATTTTTTCACCTCTACTTTCAATAGAATCTATATTAAGTTGTTGGGGTGTTTCCTCAAAACAAGTATAACAGCATTTTTAATCATATATTTGTTTGGTAAGTCCGTCTGGACCTGTAACTATGATATCTTTAGTATGATAGTCGTATTCAATAATAAGTTTATTTGCATATACCGTTCTGGCTGAGGCAAGTTCTAGGATGTCTCTTGTTTCATCTGCCTGATATACCCTGACATTATGAAAGAATGTATTAAATGGAAGTGCGTCTGTAGCAACGGAAGCACAGTAGGCGTTTATGTCTTGTCCAGCAGAATCCTCACGGTCAAGGGCATCTGTAATAATTCTATGGGAATCATTAATCTTTGATAAATCTGTGCAGTATAAGTAATAAACTAATTGCTCTCTTTTATTTCTATAAAATGGGCTTGGCCTAAATCTAATTAATCTTTCATATTGAATAAGAAGTGGATCTGAGACTCCAGGGGCCCCGATATAGTTCTTGAACACATCTTCTATATTTGTTGGGCTTGTTGGAAATACTGGGGTCATTTGTTCAAACCCGCTCAAAATACCAAACAGTTTTAATTGCTCAACAACATATTGATTAACAAAAGTTGGTGGAAATGCTGTTAATTTAATATCATATGCCATAGTACTATTCTACCTCAACCTTTGCATTAATTATCCACTTATATCCAGTATCTACACCCTTTGATTTACCCATCTTTGAGCCAGCCAAAAAGTTCTTTTTGTAGGCAACAGGCTTATTTAGATATGCTAAAAGACCACTTGATTTTAAAAATGCCTGTGTAAAATATGTTCTCATGAACTCATCAAAGACTCTTTCAAAAGATCCCTCAACTTCTTCTCCTCCAGGATTTCTTACTGTTACTGCTTTTCTTACAAAAATTTCTTGTCCGCCTTCTTTAAACTTTAGTGCGCCATTTCCTTTTGGTTTAATAACTACTGGAATACCATCTTCCATAATCTTTGCTTTGTTGTAAAATGGAACTGTCATATCTTCTTTCATTGTGCTTGATTGTTTAAATGTTGAATTAATTGATAAGCCAAGATTGCTAACAGTATAGTTTAAATTAAACAGTCTTGAAGTTGGGCTACCAGTCTTATACCATTCATATACATGGTGCAAACTGCTACTATTTGCTCTTGCTTCGGAATCAATATATTGACCTAGAGCAAATATAACACCTTTACCAAGATTATTTAAAAATTCTTTTTTACCACGATTAATGCCATCAAGAAAACCAAAAGAATAGTTTGCAATATTTGTTAATTGTTTCTCAAATGCCTTTGTATCTATTCTTACTAGCATTAGTCACCAACTGTCTGATTCTCTGTTCTACGCCAGAGCATTTTATAATATTCTATTTCTCCAAATGGTCCAACAAAAGGCTCTACAGTTCCAACTTCATAGATTGTTCCTCTACCGCTTCTTGGTCCAGCGGTTTCTCTATAAATCATAGTATTTGATGCACTACGGATATTTGTAACAAGAATATTGCTAATAGCATTATCTGACATATTAGAAGAAACTCTTATGTCTGATTTTGATCTTGCAACAAGTTTTCCATCATACTGAAGGAATACGTCTGGCTTTAGTTCAACATCTCCAGCGCCACCAACTGTTGTTGCATTGCAAACAATAGTTCTGTCAAAAACCCATTCTTTATTTGCTTGTCCATAATTATTTTGAGTAATTATTGGATAGTAAATATCTGCCTTCATTGGGTAGATAAAATCTGTTGTTTCGCAATCTACCATTACAAAACTCCAGGAGTGCCAATATTTGTTATATATTTTTCTAGTATTTTATCAACTAAGATATTTCCTGTGCCATCAAGTGCTGACTTATCAATCTTAATCTTATATTGATCTGTAGAATAATCAAGAATATATCTCTTATGATATTCCATTCTTCCACACTTGATATCATCAATTAACATGTTTGTTGCATCATATATATCATAAGGAACTACTTTATACCCTGTTTCTAATGAGAATAAATAGTTAAATGTTACTGGGAATGTTACACCAGCAATAACTGCTAATGTAACTGGACTATCTTCTGTATCATAAAGATATAAGGAGTCTGACTCTCCAAGAGGTACTCCTTTAGGAGTTCCAACTGCTCTGACATATGAATCAGTCATTTGCTGATTCCATTCTTTAACAATTGCTGTTTTATCTTTTGTTAATAAATAATTCCACTCATACAATGCTTGAGGATCTTGTGTTGAATCCCAGACAAGTTCATTATTTTCATAAGCCTTTAAAATTTTGTAAACTCTATCCCAGATTGCAAGATAGTCTGTTCCATTTCCATTTACTTCATACCAAGAGCGTTCATAATAAAAACCTCCAGGAACAATTGAATCAATTATTACTCTTGCCAATGCCTCATATTTTATATATTCACTTATTTCACTTGCAGTTCCATTGCCATTTTCACTTGCCAGTTTTATTGGATTTGAATATGGGCGTGTTATATCTAAATTATCTTCAACTACAATGTCTCCTGGAAGTCCATCTATATCTTCATAAATAGCCAAATAGTATGATTCATCATAGGAGTTAAATTGATCTGGAAGTGTATACTCAAGTTTTGCACCAGCAGTAGAAACAATGTTTTCTGTAACATCATTTACATCTCTTGATCCTTGATTAATAACAAGAACATAATCAGTGTTTGGCAAAGGAACATCGTAAGAGATGGTCAAAGGGTATGGTGGTAAACGTAGGATCTGCATTAAATCTTACCGTAATGTTTGGCTACTTCTTTAGGTGATGCTTCACGCACTGCCTTATGAGTTAGCCATTTAACGGATTCCTCCTTTGTGACAATATTATATCCTTTTTCAAGGGCACCCACACCGTTCCAATGAAGATTACGCTCTGAATATAGAGCCATTTTTTCTGTTGGATTCTCTGATACTGTTTTTACTTCTTGTGGATCTTCTCTTGGTACAAAAGGCAGTATTGCCTCTAGCATTTCTTCTTTTGTGCTTGTTCCATATAAATCAATATTATTCTTTTTTGCATAGGCTTTTAATTGTGGTACTGTCTTTTTTGTAAATTTTTCTACTGCTTCTGCTGTTGTTATCATGATATCCTCCACTGCTATTATATCAGAGATAAGTTATCTCCTACTGCCTCTTAATGTTTGTGGTCTTCTAACACCGCTTGGTGTTCCAGAAATTGTTATGTTATCACCAAATATTGGTGTTGGTATATTTCCTAAAACATTGTTTTGTGTAATCATTCCATTAGGACCCATTATTATTGCCCCACCTACACCGCCAACTGCAATAGCACCATCCCCATCGTGTTGATGCGAAACTGTTGGATTTCCTGGATAAGACATGATCTCCCTTAATTGATAAAGGAGGACAGTTTGACCTGTCCTCCCTATCGTTTAGTTTTTATAAACTATTATGCAGTAGGATCAACTGCTGCGTCTGCATAAGCAACCGCATCAAGTTCTTCCCATTGCAAACCAAAGCGGACGAATACTGTGTATTCAATTGTATCCTTCTTTGGCTTGTATTCACGGTTTACAGTGATATCTCTCTGGAATCCCCAAATACGGTTAGCAGGGAATGTCAAGTCGACATAATCTGCTGGGTAGTAAGGGACTTCCTGCACATCAATTCCAAGAACACGTGTTGTACGTGCTCCACCGAATGTCTGTGCCTGTCCATCAAGGTATGCCTGGCGGTTACGCTCTGTACCAGCAGGCTTTGGAGCAAACGCTTCTGCAATTGCATCAGCAAGTGTTCCGTTATTCTTTACGATACCCTGGAATGCATCTGTACCAGCATAGAACTTTAGGTTCTGCTTGATAGCACGATACTTACGTGGCATTGCAAGAATAATATCCTGCATTACGTCAGTTGTCCAGTTGTTATCTGTAACGGTGACTAGTGCTTCGTGAGCATCGCCATCGTTCTCTACCTTGTGTACGAAACCTTCCATGATTGAAAGGAATGAACCAGTTGAACCATCACCATTAATAGCAAGGTCTTCAATATCGTTAGCAAATGCATTTGTCATCAAGCGAACTAGATGATCTTCAAGTGCTCCGCCTTCAATATTGTCTTCAAGTGCTTCTGTAGATACTTCCCAGTCAAGACGAATCTTCTTGGTTGTTAATTCTACCTTTGTGAATGTTGCACCTGAGTTTGTGTAATCATTGCTTGCTTGTGCAGCAGCACGGATTACACGCTCACCAACGTTAACTTTTTCAAGTTCCATTGTGTTTGCTCGCATTGTAACTCTACGACCATCTTTGGCGAGAACTGTTGCATCCCACACATAGTCGATGAAGCGACGGGCCTGCTCTGGAAGTAGTATACCTCCAGGTGTGCCTGTTGGATTTACTGCGTTAGGACCATTGGATACACCAAAGTTTGCTGTTGCAATATTTCCTAGGTTTGCTCCGATATCTGATGTTGATGGATTAGTTGCGGTTGCACCACCAATATCACCAGATGCGAAAGCACCATCACCTGCGTGTTGGTGGCTTACGGTTGGAGAACCTGGATAGTTCTTTACGATTTCTTGTTCCGACATATTGTTCACCTCCTAGTGAATAGTACTTATTGGAATAAGTCGGCTGTTTTGAGGAAACGACCGCCCCATAGGGATTTCTGAGTCTTCATTTCTGAAAACTCCTGCACGATCTCGCCTAGATCGCCAGACTTGCGGAAAGCGGTGTCTTTTTCGACCATATCTACTCGCTTTCCAAACTCATTAAAAGAACCCTTGACTTCTTTTACCTCATTTGATACAGTTTTAACTTCACCTGTAACGGCTTCAAGGGACTTCGTAATTGCTTCAACAGTTGTCTGCATAGACTTTACTGTTTCTGCAAGATTGCTCAAGGCATTAGTTAGATTTTCATTGATTGAAGAAACTGCCTTAGCAACTTCCTCTGTTGCATTAACAACAGCATCAACTGAATCATTTGCTTCTTCAACAACAGGTGCTTCTTCAGCCTCTGGTGCTGCTTCTGCTGCTGGCTCTGTAGCAGGTGTATCCTCTGCAGGAACTTCTGCTGGAGCCTCTTCTACAGCAACTGCTGCAGCCTCTGGAGCAACCTCAACATTTTCAACCAACTCTACTGTCTCTGCACCCTGTGCTTCAACGATTGTTGTTTCTTCTGTCATAGGATTTTCCTCCTCTGTCATCTTAATTGTTCTAATGCCTTTTGCACTATCAACTAAGAACTTTATTTTTTCTGTGTCTTCTGAATCTGATTTTTCAACAAAACCAATATTTTTCATAGGCTTTCCAGAAGTTGGGCTATCTGCTGAATCATCTTCTGACATTAAAACAATATCATTTTCTGAATCCCAGAATACATTTCTAACTTCTGTCTTTGAAAGGTATCCGCTAACTGTATTCTTACCGTCTACTTTTTCAATAGAGATAACATTAGCAAATTGATTTGCTGGATTATCAACAAGTGATAATTCAAACAATTCATACTCTTTAATTATACGCACTGATTTGTCAAGTTTTTCATCAAATGTATCATCTGACTTTGTGATGTTTCCACCAATTGAAAAACCAGTTAGGGTGCCGTCAAGAACCTTTTCCCAAGTGTCCTGTGCCCCTCTTGAAACATATGCAGAAACATACACTCCGCTATAAAACTTCTTTGATTGAGGCTCAAAATATCGATCTTCTTTAAATGAAACGATCTTACCAACAGCACTTGGCTGGTGCATTTCACGAAGATTCCCACGAAACTTTCTAAATGCTTCTAGGCTTGCCTCTGTTGTAACAATATCATTTTGCTTGTCAATATTATCTAATGTTGCAAAACCTGATACAATTCTACGCTCCTGGTCTACCTTGCCAATTGGCATAGAAAAACGAACGCTGTCGCCTTCAGTAATCCAGTGTGCTTTATTTATAATCATGGCAGTATTATTATATCAAACCTTTTTACGGTTTTCTCAATTATTGAGATGATCTTCCTTCTCCTTGTGGACTTCTACCTTCAAGTGATGCTGGAGAGTCTGAAGAGTTATTTGCTCTTTCAGCATCCCGCTGACGATTGCCAGCAAGATTTGCTCTTGCATCTGTTGCTTGTCTTGGTGTCATTGAGAATGGAGCATTACCTTCACCATCTGGTCTTGGTGGCATATCAATTAACTCACGTGCCTCATCTGGAGTAATGACCTGTGTCTTAACATATCTCTCAATAATTTGTGACTGTGCAATTTCATCTGTAAGTGTAAGTTCATTAAACTTAAGTGTAAGGATATCTGTTTTTTCTTTAATAATCTTATTGATTACCTTTTCAAGTTGTGCCTGTGCTGGACGAGCAACCTGCTCTTTAAATGTTCTATCCTGTGACATTGCAGCAGCAATTGCACCTGAATCTGATCCACCTAGTTTTGAAATAGGCACCTGATGTGCTACTAAAATATCATCACGATTTTGTTTTCTATATCTTTCAAATGAGGCTTCTTGAATTGCGGTTTCAACAGGCTCCATTTTAAACTCAACCTTATTATTATCTGTATCGCCAGGAAGTGGGATGTATAGGGTTCTATGGTTTTGACCCTTTAGACCGCTCTGAAGGAATCTAAACATCTTATCTTCTGCGTCTGCAGATAGTTTTGCGCCCTTGACTGTAATAATATATCTTGGGGCTCCCTTGTTTTGGAAGTAATCAATATTATACTGAGCAGCAAGTGAATCACCAATTAATGATGATACCGCTGAAATAATATCAGGAATTCCATAGTATGTGTTTAGTGGTGAATATTCCTTGATATGAATAATCTCATTTGGACGGGTATCTGTTGTCATTGGGTTTGCATTGGTTGCACCAAAGTTTCGGAAGTAAACAACCTTTTGTCCAATGATCTGAACAAAGCCATCACGCAATCTTCTTACACGAACAGTTGTAGATGGGATATGTCCAATATAGCCAATCTCTCCAGTTACGGTTCTGCCAACTTCTAAGAATCCATTTCCAGTTGCCTGTAGATCTGTATAAACCTTTTCCATAGATGTTGTAAATGAGTCATCATCATTTAATGATTCCAGCCATTCACGCATCTCAAGTTTCATTCTTTCAATTCTGCGACGTGCACGTTCTACTGCACCCTGATCATCGTTAGTTTCAAAACGAAGCATTGTTCTATCTGTAATATCAAAACGGTATCCAAGACCAACTACATTTTCTACCTTAGCATCAATTGCAGCATGGTTTGCAAAAGATGTATCATAATAACTTGCCAATTCATACATATTGTATGGTGGTGTAATTACATCAAATAGACCGTATCCATTTCTGTATACCGTTCCAGGATTAATCTGCTTTGATTCTGCACCTTCTCCAGATGGAACAGCGTTTGCAGAGTTTAGATACTGTGTTGAAGGCTCAACTGCATTGTATGCATAAGTTGCCTTAGAAACTGTTCTTGTGGTTCTGCGCTTAAAGTTTTGGTCAATGCCAACATAATCTTTTAATACTGTCCAGTCTTTGCCAAATGGATCTTGTGATTTAAAAAGATTTTCAGTCTCTTCTTGAGTCCTAATACTTGCTTGAATGTAATCGTAATCTTCGCTCATGCTTCGTACGCATCTCTTCCATGCTTGTTAACTGTATCTTGTGCTGCTTTCCAAGCACCTAAATCATTCATTGACGGAATAAGACCTTGCTTCATTCTATCTAGTTGCTCTGAATGCTCTTCTTCACTAATTCTTGTGAGTCCAGGGACAAATACTGCCTCTCCCTCACCATCATCACCATAATACTTTGCTGCATTCTTAAGTTTTGTTATCTGCAAAATATCTCCACGAGTAGACTCAATGTTTAAAACGTTGCCATCTCCGTCTGTAAACCATTTTCCATCTGACTTCTTATAAACGTATAGTCCCCAGTTATATTTCTTTTCAATGACCTGACGACGTACATTTCCTACAATAGGTTTACCAGTTTTTGGACTAATTAATGGATTCATATACTTAAGTATACCAGATTAAACGGCTGACCCTAGCCTAATTGTCCAAGTTGTGTCATTATACACCTTAAGCCTATCTGCATCAAATATCATTCCTTCTTCATCATCAATAATAATCTTATTAGTTCCAATATAAGTTTTATACACATCTGAAGGTGAAACTCCATATAGGTCTGATGAAGAAATAACAAGAACGCCTTCCCAAGTAAAGTTATTAAGCCAATACTGCCAGTCAAAGTTAGTTACTCCGTCTGTTTCAATCCTTAGCCATGGTCTAGTTAAGTTTGCTTGAACCTGCTGAAGGCTATTTGCCTGATAGTAGGAAATATTATTAAATACAAGAGGCCCACTTAAATTGATTCCGCCAATAAATAAATCAAAGTTAAGTGCTGTGCTAAACGCTAGTCCCAGGACTGCCCATTCTTTAATTGTTAGAACTGGCTCTCTTACAATAGATCCATTTAAGAAATAAGAAATTCCATTATAGGCCGTATTGGTCAATACACTTGTTGCATATATTCTTGCTCTTGTTCCCTCTGAATTATCTGCAACAAGGTAGAACTTGATTGTATCTGCTTTGTACTCTATTTCAAATATTTCTACTGGTGTTAAAGGGAAAGCATCTTGATCATATCTCATCCATATTTGTGCTGCAGATATTCTATAGTTGTCTGCTTCATTCTGATTAATTGGCACTGCTATGCCACGACTTACCAAAGGATCAAAACTGCCAAACCTCTACGCCAGAGTTTCTATTTAAGTAAAGATAAGGAGTGCTTGATTTATAAATGCTAAATGGATTCTTTGCTTTATAGTCATAATAAAGTCCCGACCTTGTATAAGGGAATAGGTCTGCTCCAAATCTTGTTCCAACTGGGTTAAATGAGTTATCATTAAATGCTTGAGATGCAAGTTCCAACCTTCTTAGTTGAATTGGTTTTTTTAAGATACCACGAATATTAAAATCAAGATGATAGACCAAAGCAAGTTCGTTAAAATCAACAGTTTTTGTTGGATAAATAATTGTATTATCTAAAACCTCAAACTTTGTTGAAAGCCAGTCTGGATAAGAGTCCATATCAAGAATTCCACCTTCTCTTGCTGGCTCTGTTGTTGTAAAATCACTTTGAGGTGCATTAGCACCTTCTACAATATATTGAAATGTTAGGTAACTTCTTATTGATGCATCTGCTGTATCATATTCATAATATTTTTCTGCTCTTTGAGACATGTCTTCATAATTATTCCAACCAGTAAAAAGTGTGCTATCTAGTTGTAAATATGTTCTATGAAGTGGATGAGAGTATTCTTCTTGTAATTGTTCGTATGTCCAGGATCCAACAGTTTCATATTCTGCTAATTTTGTTGGTGCTGGATATCCAAGGTTAAACTGTAAGAAGTCTAAATCGTAATATTGATTTCCTACATCATTTGTTACATATTGTGCAAAATAAGAAAGAGGCATATAGTCTTCCCAATACCCCGAAACTCCAATATCTAAGAAGTAAGAACCGTATGCCTGAAGTGGTAACAAAGTGTAACTTGCGGTATGTTCAAGCAAGGCTATTGCATTTGCTGATTCTGCTGATCCTGTTGCAAGATAACTATCTAAGATTGCTGTTCCGTTATCTTCAAAATGATCAGATAGTTCTAAAGCATTGTATGGGCTTGCAATACCAATAGAATATATCTTTCCAGTAAACTGGTATATTCCGTCTGCTTCTCCTCCAACATACATCTTTAGCCCATTTTGATTTCCAAAGAAAGAAGAAACATTTCCGCCAAAGTATTCTACTAATGTTTTAATTTGAATTCCTGCAGCAAATTTTTCATCAGAAACAATAATATTGCTTGTGTAAATTTCTTCTTCTACTCCATTAAAATATAGGTAATAGTGTATTTCATCTAAATCTTTTCTTATACTAAAATAATTTCCAGTAAGCGGGTTATAGATCTTAAACAAGGTCTCTTCAGAGGCAAGATCGTCTGAAGAAAATACACCATAGATAGTATCTATTGAGTCATTTAAAAGATTGAAGTTTGGGAAATTAAAATAACATCTATCTGAGTTCCATGTATTATTTGGTCTAAAGGTTATAAAATTATAGTCTAGTGGATCCTGTATATCCTTATTATCTGCATATAGTTCTGCAAGAGTTTTTGAGTCTAGGCCTATCTCTGGAAGAGAGTACTGTGGTGTAGTTAGGGAAGTTGAAGTAGTTGTTAGATTGTCAAATGTTCCCTGATCCCACTGTGCAAAATCTGGATAGTTATAGTTTGATGTGTAGTCAGCAAATGAATAATCAATAAAGGCAGATGTTCCGCCGTAAGAAGAGTTTATTTCTTCTGCTGAAGATACTCCTTGTCCATATACCCATCTGCGCTTTGCAATATTAATTGCAACAGAATAAGGATATATTGCAACACAGTCAATCTCAATCGGTGTTACATCTGTATATGCATAGAAGCCAAGCCAGTCTTGACTATCTCCAAATGCATCTAATATATCAGGAAGGTTTAAAGTATCTGTATTAATTGGAAGATTTATTACTTCTTCTCCGTTTACAAGTACCGTTGCATTATTTCTAATTACTCTAACGTGAATAAGCATTGGTCTAAACCACTCACCAACAAAGTGAGAAGCAAACTCTTGGCCTATGACAAGTGTTAGGAATCCAGCCTCAACATACAAACCATCTGTAGATGCAATTGGACCAAATATTTTTTTAGCATCATATGTATTTGAATTAATTCTTGCCCAGAACTCAACAGTGTATTCTTTATACTGTCCACTCTTGTTTAAGAATCCTTTTCCTGGAACAATAAGAGATGGTCTATTATTGGAGTTTGGAGTTATTCTTGTAATATTGGTTGCACCAAATACCATTGGTACTCCGCTATTTCTTGCAAGAAGAGAATTGTTTTCTACAATATAATATCCAACTTCTCCAGCAAGTCCATACGGATCGGCTTGAACTGCATCTGTTGCAGTTATAGCAATGTTTGATGGAAAGGGAATAGACTCAATTCCTAAAGATGTAGCGTTAAATTCTTCTGACCACTGTCCTGCAGTTATTCCATTAAGATAGAAGTCGTAGTCTCCAGCAATTCCACCAGAGTCGTAGTTAAATTTTATAATTACTTGAAAGTTTGTATTTTCATTTACAAAATCAAATGTTCCAGAAACAAAACTCCATGATTGAAATATGGAAGTTGTAAAAGTTTCTAAATCTTCTACTGGCAAAGATGTAGTGGTATCAATATATCTAATACCGACTTGAACTGAAGTTAAGTATGGACTCTCAGAATAAAAATATGTACCAACAGATAAAGACCCAAGGTCTGAATTCATGTCTTGAAAGTTTACTAAGTCTGGACTAATTAATGTAACAGTACTTGTTGATGCAGAACCATTTACAAGCGTTGTAAAACTATCCTGGAATGGTTCAGTAGTTATGGCAGATCCAGAGGTAACTGATGCTCCTGTTACAGTCCAACCATTACGTATATCTCTTTGGTTTTCTGTAATTAAAGTAATATAATCTGCCTGATCATCCAGAGCCCACATGACTGTGGGATGCTCTGAATAGATCTTTTCTGCATATAAATTAGACGGCTGAGACATGTTACTCCTTAGCCTTTATTATAGCATTTTACAGTTTTATTTCGCACACATCTGTTGTACAGTAGTTTTCTCCAAGAGCCTCAAGATTATCTACCCCGTCATAAATAGCAGACCAGTTAATCTTCTTAATTTGACCCAGATAATCAGCATATTCATCTCTTGTAATTTGAGTATACGGCTGTTGAGGATATACTTTATTTCCCATTGGCAAGAATGATACCGCCTTGAGTTGGCCCTCATACATGTGAAGTGCTGGAGCAACATGCTTTGACTCTGTTTCTTTGTCAAATGATAATGTTACAGAAACACCATTATCTGACCAATATTTTTGAGCAGTTGCAGCAAGAGCAATCTTTTCAAATAATGTTACATCTTTTTCAGAACGTGGGTGTCCTGAATGAACTGGGAAATATACAACCTGTGTATTTGCAGATACAACATCTTTTTCAATCTTGTATCCTGCAGCCTTAAATAAATGTAGCATTGGATCTGTTTCACCAAATCTAATAGCACGTAGGAAATATTCTCCTCCTGGTCCCCAGTGAACTCCAGGTGTTGCTCCAGAAAGAATTGATACTGACCCTGATGGCTTTACAGTTGTTACACGAATTGATTCACGAACACAGAGCCACTCTGAATACTTATGGTCATAGTGACGAATCTTTTCGTATCCTTCATCCATCCACTCACGAGTTGTTGGAAGTCCTCTTTCGTCTGCAAAAGATGCAATGCCTGTTAGAGATGTTCCAATACGACGATTACGTTGCATGATGCCGTTTGTCTGCTGCCAATGTGTTGGAAGAAGAGTTACAGTCTTTCCGTAAAGATATGCAAACTTCAATGTCTTGAGGAAGTCCTCCTTGGTTTCATGACGATTTAAGTGCACTTCTACAAGTGTACAAAGTTCGTATGATTCCAATGGCTGCTCCGCACAAGGATTGAAGCCCATAACACGGTAGTCTTTACCGTCTGCTGGATCTTTTAGTCGACCATAATTGCGAGCAACATCAAGCCAAATAAAACCTGGCTCTCCATTATCAACAATTAAATCTGTATATTTTTCATAGTCCATTCCTACAGTTGCAGAAATAGAATTATTAGACATCCATGCCCATCCTGGATTTGTTGGATCAAATGAATTTCTTTCAGGGAATGCCTCTGCATTTTTTAGATTAATAAAATCTTCATCTCCTGGTGCACCCAAAGCAAGTGTTGCAGAACGACGAACATTTCCAGAAACAACACATGTACCAATAAGATTAATAATATCTGTAATTGCACGAGAATCTAACTTCTCTCCTGCCCTGCCACCGATAACTTTACGAATACGTGAGTGAAGGTCAATCAATGGCTGTGGACCGCTTGCAACGCCTCCAAAGCCCTTAATAGGGGCACCTAGCGGACGCACTAGAGAGTAGTCAAACTCCTGAATATTCTGGTTTGGTCTTAGGAATGAATTAAGCAAAAATCTAACTGATTCTACCCAGCCTTCACGAGTATCTGGTACTTCATAGATAGAGACTGGTTCTGTTGGTGCATAAATAGGATATTCTTTTTCTGCTCCAACGGTATCAAAGCCAACACCAATGCCAAGCATTAATGCGTCCATAACCCATGCAAATAATGCACCAGGATCATTTCTTTCAATATCACGAGTAGATACCATTGCACAGTTTTGAAGTGCTGCTGAGTTCTTCTTCTCCATAGTCATTGGAGTACCAAATGTCCACATACCGCGGCCTGGTGGAGTCCACTTTAAATTAAACATGCGCTCATATGCCTCTTGTGCAGACTTCTGAGCCTTGTTGTCATTCCATGGTAAACGATTTTCTTTTGCATGGTTCTTTTGAACTGAGTACATACCCTCAATTACACGCTTACAAACCTCATGCCAGCGTTCTTTTGTTCCGTCTTCCTTTACACGAGAATAGGTACGTATAAATGTGATTTCACCCAAAGAGTTTCCACCCGCATCTGTGAATCCAAATGGTGGCTCAACCTCTTTATATTTTGCAATAAAATCATCTAATAAACGAAAAGAAAAGATATCTGACATTTAATTTGTAAACCTTTCAATAAAAATAACAATAGAACTTTACATCTTGTAAAGTAGTCTAAGTATATCACACAATTTTATATTATAAATAAGCGTAAAATAAAAGTATAACTATAAAGTTTAAGGTTAGTACTTTTTAAAAACAAAAGTGCTAGGACTAGTAAGCACCCATAATATTCATTAATTCAATGTCTTTATCACCAATAGTTAGTCCACCAGTATTCTGCCCTGCAACAGTTGAACCACCTATAAAAACACTTCCGTTTGCATCAATAACAAATGGTGTTGTATCTGATGCCACATCGTTAACTACAAATGAGTTACCAGTGCCATTGTTTTGAATTGTAAGTGGGACAGTAGTTCCTGATGCAACAGTAATTGTTGATCCACCAGAGGTAGATACTCCACCACCGCTTGCTACCTGCCATGATGGTGCAGTTCCTGCTCCATTTGATGTTAATACATATCCTGAAGTTACTGCTGCTAGTTTTGATAAAGTATTTGTTGCTGAAGCAATAATAATATCTCCAGTGGTATAAGATGTTAATCCTGTACCGCCATAAATTGGTCCAATTGCTGTAGCATTCCATGTTCCAACTGTAACTGTACCAATTGAAGAAAGAGATGATAATGTTGCTACGTTTGTATATGCAACTGTACCACCAGTACCAAAAGCAACTGTTGATGCATCTGTACCATTAAATGTTAATGTATTTGATGCTGTTAATGTTTTACCATCTGCAATTGTTAAAGTTGATGCTGTAGCAGGTGCTGTTATTGTTACTTTGTTTATACTTGTTGCAGATGCTACTCCAAGTGTTGGTGTTACAAGTGTAGGAGATGTTGCAAATACCAATGCACCTGAACCAGTCTCATCAGAAATAACTCCCGCTAATTGTGCGGATGTTGTTGCAGCAAACTGAGCAAGCGTTCCAGCAGTTGCAGCCCTAGATGTGTCAGTTGGGTGAACGTGGTCTGCACGAGCAGTTGTAGTAGCAGTTCCAACTGCAGCAGTTCCATCTACTATAGGTGTAGTAGAACTTAAACCAGTTATGCTGTTAAATGATGTTCCTGTAGCAACTCCAATGCTAGGAGTGACTAATGTTGGTGATGTTGCAAATACAAGAGCACCAGATCCTGTTTCATCTGAAATAACTCCTGCTAGTTGTGCAGAAGTAGTTGCTGCAAACTGTGCTAGTGTTCCAGCAGTTGCAGCCCTAGATGTGTCAGTTGGGTGAACGTGGTCTGCACGAGCAGTTGTAGTAGCAGTTCCAACTGCAGCAGTTCCATCTACTATAGGTGTGCTTGAACTTAGACCAGTGATAGAGTTGAAAGAAGTTCCTGTAGCAACACCAATTGATGGCGTTGTAAGAGTTGGGCTTGTTAATGTTTTATTTGTTAAAGTTTGCGCTGTGCTTAAGTCTGCTGTAATAGATGTATTTATTGTAAATGTATTACCTGTAAGTGTTAATCCATTTCCAGCAGCATAGGTTCCAGCACCAGAGAATTGAGTAAAGATTATATTGTTTGTTCCGACAACAACTCCAACTTCAGTTTGCACCCAACCAGTATTGTCAAGAGTTGTTCCACCAGTTACGAATACAAAGTCGCCACCATCGATCTCAACGCTCTGATCCATATCAGTTGCACGAGTAAGTACCCAAGCAACAGATGCGCTACCAACAGTTGTTAATGTATAAATACCATTTTGAAGTTGAGTTGTTTGATTTTTAACAAGAACTCTATCATTTTGTGCTGGAGATACTCCATCACTTGAAAATGCAGCAAGAGTTCCTGAGTTTGTAAGTGTTGCTCCAACACCAGAAGTTCCATTTGAATATGTTGCAGTTAGGTTTGCTGTAGTTCCAGCAACAACTGATGGATGTATGTGTAAGCCTTGTGCAACGTCATCTACATATTGTTTTGTTGCTGCATCTGTTGATGCTGTAGGTGTTCCAAGACCTGTAATCTTATATGTTGCAGCAGAAAGATCTGCACCTAGCGCTGTTGATGAACCAAGAGTTTTATTGGTAAGAGTTTGGGAATCTGATGTTCCAACAACAGTTCCTGCAGGAATTGCCTTTTGTGCTGCAGACCCATCAACATTTCCAGATGCATTTGATAAAACAAAACTTGATGCAGCAATGCCTGATACTGTATTATCATCAACACTTAGTGTCTTATTGGTTAATGTTTCAGTACCCGCTAAAGTTGCAAAGTCTGCATCTGACAAAGCGGTATTAAACTGAGCAATAGTTCCAGTTAAAGTATTGCTAGTAAGGTTTACTGTTTTATTAGTTAATGTTTGAGTTCCAGTTAAAGTTGCTACCGTTGAGTCAATTGCTATTGTGACTGCAGATGAACCATTATAAGAAGTTCCAGATAATCCTGTGCCTATAGTTAAAGCATTTAGATTGCTTCCTAGAGTTACTCCTGATATTGTAGATGCTGCTAACTTAGATACCGCAATTGCTGCAGAAGAATTAATGTCTGCATTAACAATAGTATCATTAGCAATTATTGTTGATGTAACTGTACCTGTATCTCCTGTTGTAATTACTGTACCAGTAACTGCAGGTAATGTTATTGTTGTTGATCCAGCAGCAGATGATGCTCTTACATTAGTTGTTCCAGAAACTGATCCAGAGAAGTTTGCACCACCTCCACCAATTGTTGGTGTTGTTAGTGATGGACTTGTACCAAATACTAAAGATCCTGAACCAGTTTCATCGGTTATTGCTGCTGCTAAATTAGCAGATGATGGAGTGCCAAGCAATGTAGCAATTCCTGTGCCCAATCCTGATACACCTGTAGATATAGGCAGGCCAGTTGCATTGGTTAATGTTCCACTAGAAGGTGTTCCAAGTACTCCGCCATTTACTAGTGGTGCACCTGCTGAACCAACATTAACTGCTAGTGCAGTTGCTACCCCAGTTCCTAGTCCAGATACTCCTGTGGAGATGGGTACAGTTACGGTTCCACTTGCACCCAAAGCAATAGATGTACCATTAACAGTTACACTTGAATTAGTTAAAGAAGCATTTGCAATATTGCTCAAAGTGTTGCTTGATCCACTAATAGTTTTATTTGTAAGTGTTTGTGTACTAGATGTTGTTGCAACAGTAGAGTCTATTGCTATTGTTACCGCTGCTGATCCATTAAAGGATGTTCCAGATAAACCAGTTCCTATAGTTAATGCATTTGTTGTTGTTCCGCCACCAGATGCCAGGTTTGTTCCTACTCCAGCGCCACCTGCAGTAATATCAAGATAGTATCCACGGGCAGTTCCACCTTGTTCAAAAAATCTAAGTCTATTCTGCCAAATATCTATAGTTACGCCAGTGCCAGCAATAGTTGAATTTGTTGCTGGTTTATATAAAAGTATCTCTCCGCCTTCATCACCAGATGAATTAGAAGATCTTAAATATTGTCCAACTACGTCTCCAGTAGCGGTGAGTTCTCCAGTGACAGCAACATTTCCCTCTGAGGTAATGCCTTGTTTTGTTCTAAAGGTTTTATTTGTTGTTGCCACCGAAGTTCCCTATCCCCTCGGGTACGTCAAGATTATGCTTCGATTAGCGTCTTGTGTACCTTTACTGTTGTTCCGTTTGTTGATGTAACAAGAAGTCTTGCATTTCCGCTTAGGTAATCTGCATCAATTGTTCCAAGTTGAGCATTACTAATTAAGTCTGCATACTCTGTTATGTAAACATTGTTATTTCCATCAACTGTAACTAATACTTCAATTGCTTCAATATCGTTACCGTTTTTCATTTGAACAATATATTTTGCAGTATCGTATGTGGTTGTTGACCATGTATCAACAACAGTTGCGCTTGTTGTAGTTACGCTTGTAGTTGCTGATCCAATAAGAGCATCTGCTAAAGTTACAGAGCCTGCTGTTAGTGTTCCAGAACCGATAGACAGTGCTGCAAATGTTGGGCTAGATGTTGATGCAATGCTCTGTGGAAGAGACAGTGTAACTGAACCAGTTGAAGCAGATACAGTTACCTGATCTGTTGTTCCAGTAAGACCTGTTACACCAGTATTTGTAATTGTAAGAATGTTGCTTGTGTTAGCATATGATGCGCTAATTGCAGTACCGCCAGTTACGGCTGCTCCAAATGCATCAACTGCAGATTCAATATCTGTTGTAAATGCAAGTGTTCCTGAAGCATTCTTAACTGTAACTGTATTGTCCTGTGTAGGATCTGTAAATGTTAATGTTGTTTCATGAACATCATTAGTTCCTTCAATAACAATGCTGTTATCAGATAGGTATAGTCCTGATACTGTTGGATTTGTAATTGATGGACTTGTAAGAGTTTTGTTTGTAAGAGTTTGTGCAGTATTTATATCTACAGTAACTCCAGTATTAATGCTAAATGAGTTACCGGTTAGTGTTAATCCATTGCCTGCCTGATATGTACCAGCACCTGAGAACTGTGTAAAGTTAATTGGATCAGTTCCAACTGTTGTAACTTTATCTGTTTGTACCCAGCCAGTATTATCATAGTTTGTACCACCAGAAACAAACACAAAGTCACCTGGTACGATCTCTGTTGGTGTGTCAAAGTCTGTTGCACGAACTGCTGCGCCAGTTGCTTGAACAACATAGATACCGTTTTGTGATGCTGTGCTCTGATTCTTAACAAGAACACGATCACCAGCAACAAGAGTTACACCATCAATTACATCGCCTGCTTCTAGAGCATTTGCTAGGTTTACGTTAGCAGTTGTTGCAGCGATACAAGAAGCATGTACATTCAGGCCTTGTGCAACAGCATCAACATACTGCTTTGTTGCTGCCTGTAAAGCCTGTGTAGGATCTGCATTAAGAGTAACTGTTCCTGGGAATGTTACTGCACTTGGTAGAGATAATGTAATATCTCCAGTTGTTGCACTTACAGCAATCTGGTTTGTTGTTCCGCTTACGCTTGATACGCCAGAAGTAATGCTTACTGATCCACCAAGTGAAATTGCGCTACCATTAATTGTGATAGAAGAGTTTGTAAGTTTGTCGTTTGCAATTGATCCTGCAAGCATTGTGTTTGTTACAGAGCCTGTATCACCTGTTGTAACTACCGTACCAGTTACGTTTGGAAGAGTAATTGTTCGGTCTGCAGTTGGGTCTGTTACTGTCAATGTTGTTTCAAAGTTATCTGGTGTTGCGCCTTCAAAAACAATGCTCTGATCGCTTAGAGTAAGTCCAGATACTACTGGAGATGTAAGAGTCTTGTTTGTAAGAGTCTGTGTTCCGCTTGTTGTTGCAACAGTTGAATCAATAGCAATTGTTACTGCTGATGAACCATTATATGTTGTTCCACTCAAACCTGTTGAAATTGTTAATGCATCTAGGTTAGTTCCTAGTGCCTTGCCAGAAATAGTAGAATTTGTAAGTGAAGCATTTCCAATATTAGAAAGTGTATTTGTTGCTCCAGAGATTGATTTGTTTGTAAGAGTATCTGTTGTTGCCTTACCGACTAAAGTATCTGTAGCATTTGGAAGGGTTACTGTTACATCTGCAACTGGCTCTGTTACCTGAAGAACAAGTTCATATGCATCTGGTGTTGTACCTTCAAAAGTAATCTTATCTCCAAACACAGGGTCTGCAGAAACTGTTGCATCAATTACACCAGTTGTATCATTATATGAAAATGAGATACCTGTGCTTGAGCCACCTGTAAACATGGCTGCTGTAGTATCTTGTAAAAATTCTGTAGAGGCTTCTGTAAGGACATTTGATCCATTTACAGTTGCCGATGCGCCTTCAACTACTAGGCCATTTTTAATGCGAAAGGCTTTGTCGACTGTAGCCATTTATTTCTCCTTAAGGTCAAGCCTTCAAACCAGTGCGGTAGAACCGTACGGTTATCGGGCTAAGTGCTGGTGTAACTGTCATGCTAATTGTACCAGAATTTAAACTGGCAGTTATATTACCTACATTACTATTGGTATTTGCAACAGAGGCAAATTCTGTTATATTTTGATTGGTACCATCAAAAACTATATTTATTTCTGTGCTTCTATATGAAGAAGATCCAGAATGTGACATCTGAACCATGTATTTTACTGTTCTCCAGGTAGATGTGTCTATTGTGTCAAATACCGTCGCAACTTCAATACCGTTGATTGTGACTGAGTTATTTCCGTCTCCGCCCAAAGAATCTGCCCTGTATGCGGTGGTATCAATTAAGTCAGCAAAGTCTGTGCCAGTAGGTCTATCACCTGTCTCAAACTTTGCTTTTAACTGATTTATTGGTAGGACGGCCATATCATTGATTATATCATGAAATGTAATTATTAAAGCCAATGACTGCAATGCCAATAGGTGGTACGTTTGTCGGTGAAAACCCGCCAATGTCAATAGTTTTAAAATTAACTCTAAATGGCATTACTGTTGCGAATTCACTACAAAGAGCATCTATGGTTGTTACAAAAGTTGTTCTACAGTCTATGTTAATTATTTCTGTAGGGTGTGTATCTAGATTAGATACCTTCGTTATTGGCATTATTCAGTGACTGTCTCAATCATTACCATAGTACCCTGGGCTACTGTCCACACGGTTGCTGGTGATGTTGTTGATAACTGAATATCAAATCTATCCCCAGTTGCAAGAAGATCTGACTCTTGTGATGTTAATGAAACTGTAAACTCTCCAGGACCGTCATCTACTGTTGGGCCAGGTGACAGTTGAACAACTGGAGTGCTGGTATTTGGTGGAACAATATCCATAGAGATTATCCATGAGTCAACATCAATGGGAGTTCTTTCGTTGTCTGTAACATAGACTCTAAAAGACGCTGTATCTCCTTTAACGACTGTCCATGTTACTGTTGGTGGCTCGTATCCAACTGTAAAAGATTCTGCGTATCCTCTGTATTGTGCCATTATGCTAACCCTGCTTTCATTGATCCCCAAGTGCCATTGCCTTTAAATGAACCTATTAAAATTATTCCGCTGGCATTTGATTTTGCAACAATGCCAACAACTCCAGAATTTGTTGTTGTTGTAATTGGTTGAGTTGTTGTTAGTCCACCACTTGTGCCAACATATAATCTTGCTCCTACAGAATATGAAGATGTGTTAACTCCAGTAAATACACCAGAAATAACAACAACTCCATCTGTTGAATTGCTTATTGTTGATTGTGCCAATCCAATTACAGGAAATGTGCCAATAGTGCTTGCTTGTGATTTTGTTATTTGTGGTTTTCCGCTGGTACTATTAAATCCAGAAACATAAACAGGATCGCCTTTAGTAATGGAAACACCACTAACATTTGTTACTTCAATTGTGTGATATGGAAGTCCGATTGTAGGTAAAACAACCTCAATACGCTGAGCAAGTGACTGTATATCCCCTGCTACATCTACTGGGTCTGAATTAATTGGATACGGTAAATCATATACCGTTGTTTCGCCTGATGCCATAGTCTTATTATTATACCACTTGGAATGAAAACAATTTTATAATTTTATATGAATATTTGACTTAAAAAGCCAAAAGATGCTATAATTATCTTATGCTACTGAAAAGTAGCATTTGTAGTCTAGGAGGAAAAACTTGAGAGACAACAAAATACTATCGGGGGTTCTTGTAACTGTGCTTACTTTGTCATTATTAAATAATGGACTAAGTGCTGCTCATGCTATGAAGAACAATTTACTAAGTAGTACCGCTGAAAGTCAACCTGCCGCCAACAAAGCGGCTTTTTTGCTTTCTAAGCCTACTACTGATGTGGTGCTTGCTAAGTATGCGGACGCTACAAGTTTAACTGACAGCCAGTTGGTTGAATTACTGAAAGCCGTTGGATTTAAAGGACAGGGACTTAAGACTGCTTGGGCTGTTGCCAAGGCAGAATCTAATGGTCGCCCCTTTGCTTTTAATGGCAATGTTAAGACAGGAGATTCTTCATATGGAATCTTCCAGATTAACATGATCGGTGATTTAGGTCCAGATCGGAAAGACAAATTCAATCTTGATTTAAATGCTGAACTTTTTAGCCCAGTTAAGAATGCTGAAATCGTGTTTCACATGACAAAAGGCGGTAAGGACTGGAGTTCATGGTCATCCTATAATAAGGGTGCCACGAGCAAATGGCTAAAGAGATTTCCAAAATAATACAATAAGTCCCCCCACTTTAAGAAATTTTAGTGGGGGGCACAATTAGATATAGGGTGGGTAAAAATGCTTCCAAGCAGTGGGTCAGAATTGCTTTACATGGAACTAAACAAAAGAATTGACGTTAATGAGTATAATATAAAATTAATTCTAAATGACACAAATGTTGACATAATAGAAGAAGATAAGAAAAATGTTTTATGGCAACATGGTCATTTTGATCAATTTAGTAGCAGAAATCTTGGTATAAAAGAATATAGCGACAAGTTAGATTGTGCTATATTTGTTTCAAATTATCAGTTAAGTATGTACTGGAAAAATAGACCTTTCATACCGTTGGATAAATCCTATGTAATAGAAAATGCAATTAATCATATAGAGTATAAAGAAAAAGAACAAGGTAAGATTAAATTAATCTATGCAAGCACTCCCTGGCGTGGCTTAAAAGTTTTACTAGATGTTATGGAAAAAATAAAAAATAAAAATGTTGAACTTCATGTTTACTCATCAACAATTATATATGGTGATGATTTTGACAAGGATAACAAGCATTTGTATGAAGACTTATTTGAAAGAGCAAAGAATATGGAAAATGTTGTCTATCATGGATATGCAACAAATGAAGATGTTATTAAAGCATTACAAGAATGTCATATTTTTGCTTACCCATGCATATGGGAAGAAACATCTTGTTTAAGTTTGATTGAGGCTGGCGCTGCTGGATGTAAGATTGTGACAACAAATTTAGGAGCAATTCCTGAGACAAGTTGTGGTTGGGGAGTTTCTGTACCAGTTCAGTATGAACAAGAAACATTAGTTGACAAATATCTAGAATTATTAAACAATTCAATTGATAACTATTGGGATGAATATGAAACTGGTATATTTAAAGAACAATCAGACTTTTTTAATAAACAGTATTCCTGGGATAAACAAATAGTAAAATGGCAAAAACTGTTTAAAAGCATCTAGTTGATAATTTTAAAATTATATGTTTTTTCCCATTCAATGATATCTTTTTTATCATTGAGCAATGGCTGTCCTTTTATGTTAAGGCTAGTATTTAAAAGTACGGGTACTCCAGTTTCAAGATAGAACTTATTTAATACCTTAAATAGTCCAGGGTGTTGTTGTTTATTTACCGTTTGAACTCTGGATGTTCCATCTGCATGTACAACTGATGGTATAACATCTGGCTTTAAGCATTTAACTGTGTATTGCATATACGGGCTTGTAAAGTCCATATCAAACCATTTTGATGCATGTTCTTCAATAACCACTGGAGCAAAAGGTCTAAAGAGTTCTCTTTGTTTTATTAAGTTAACTTTATCTTTTATAATTGGGTCTCTTGGATCTGCCAGAATGGATCTGTTTCCTAGTGCTCGTGGGCCATATTCTGCTCTTCCGCTTGCTACTGCCACTATTCCATCTTTTAATATACCGTCAACAATTTTTTGAACTGGATATTTTCCACCAAGATCATGACCAAGATATGGAGACTTCCATTCGATGTGTTTTCCATATAATGCTGCTGCTGCGCCTAACGAACTGCCAGCATCTCCTGGATTTGGCATAATCCATACTGATTTAAAAATATTCCAAAGTATAGTATTAGCAGAAGAGTTTAATGCACAACCACCCATAAAAACAAGATTGTTTTTGCCAGTTATGCTGTAGGCAAAATGCATAAACTCATTAAGTCTTAATTCATAAACTTTTTGTACTGCTGCTGCAATGTCAAACCTATCTTGTTCTGTAATTGGCTCATCCCAATCAACAATTCCTTTATGGAAATTATATTTTTGCATATCATGTCTAAGAAAGTAATTCGATACCTTACGTTCATATTTTTCTGGATTACCATAAGCAGCCATGCCCATCATGATGTATTCTTCTTGATTAGGCATTAGTCCTATCAACTGAGTAAATGCTGAGTAGAATAATCCAAATGATACTGGATAGTTTTTCTTATACTTTAGTTTAATCTTGTTGCCTTCACCTACCCAGACTGTTGAGGTATTAAACTCTCCTATTGCATCAAGCACTACAATTACAGCATCTTTAAAAGGACTTGTATAGTACCCAGCAGAAGCATGTGAATAATGGTGTGGAAATGATTTTCTTGGTATGCCTTGGATATTGAGCCTTGGCCTCCAGTCTCCAGAACCACCCCTTAAAACAAGTCTAGAGGCCTTTAGAAGTGGTTTCTCGTAATAGGCTATACAATCTGGATTGCCATACTCTAAAGCATCATTAACTAAATCATTTCCTATATACCAATCATTTTTAGTTTTGCTATATCTTTCTGCATGACCAGCAAATAAGATTTCTCCATCTTTAACTAGAGAAACTGATGCATCATGGGATGTTTCATTTATTCCTAAAATAATCATTAGTATATATATCTATTGTCTTTTTTTAGTCTATTTATTTTTTTCCTATACCGAATTTTTAAATAAATTATTTTAATTATTTTCATAACGAGTCATCACCTCATTAAAAAATTCATTAGACTTCATCTCATGATATGATGTTCCTGGATGAGTGTTATCCTGTGCCATAAGCCAAAAAGGTAAGTTGTTTGTATTTTTATACTTAGAGGGTTCTAAATGACCATTTTTTCCAAAAGGATGTTTGCTTTTAAAAATTTGTCCATCTTCATCTAATTTTTCATAAAATATATTATCAAATGATTGTGTGATATATTCCTTCTTATCCTCCTGAGCCCAAAAACTCCATACCAATTTAATATCTACCATTTTGCAAAATATTTCTAATTGATGAATTAATGAAAAATTATAAAACATGCTATCTTCTACTGTATAAGTTTTTACGTGTTTTGCAGTTTCATCTTTAACATTAAACACATCTAGTGCCATATGTATAGGAAGATATTTTTTATGTTTTTTTACAAAATAAGTTTTTCTTCCAAGATCTGGTAATAGCATAAACAGATAGTTTGGTTTGCCATATAGATGAATAAACTTATAAATATTACTTATAATACTATCTATTGCAATTCCAGAACTTGCAACACTAAATGTTTCAATATTGTCATTTGCATAAAAACTTTTAAGTTTAGAGGTAAGCATTCCTGACCATACAAGTTCTTCTGGAAGACCATCACCATAAGTATAGGAACATCCAGCATATAGAATATTGATGTTCGATTCATTAAGTTGTTTGAAGTGTTGACTTCTAAATAAATGATTATTTAATCTAAACTCAATTTGTTGATCGTACCCTGGAATTTTTTTTAATCTTCTTCCACTATGTGTATTGTGTGTGTAGTCTACATATATATATCTGTCTTCTGACAATCTATAAGAAAAACTATAGAATGGACTATTATCTTCTGGTTTTGATAAATCAATAATTCCAAATAAATGATCTTTATCTATTTTATGACCAAGTTGTGATCTTAAAACTATTTCATCTAAAGAATCAACCTTATTATCAATAAACATTTTAGAAATTCGTTCAATTTTTTTTACAACATCTGTTAAATTTTTAGTTTTTCCATACTGAAAGGTTGATGGAAATTTTTTAATTTCATATGGAGGATTTTCAATTGGTT